>TARA_B110000091_G_scaffold214587_1_pt1 | contig 17639 bp, 15 predicted proteins | sample TARA_B110000091 | Tara Oceans TARA_B110000091 (sample SAMEA4397278) | marine metagenome | biome: Polar Biome; feature: [DCM] deep chlorophyll maximum layer (ENVO:01000326); material: water (ENVO:00002006), including particulate matter (ENVO:01000060) such as... | depth 35 m
TTTGTCACTTTTTTAGTCGCTGACGCAGTTAAAGCTATAATTGGAATGTCAGGGTGTAATTCTCTGATTAAGTGTATGTTTAAATAAGCTGGTCTAAAGTCATGTCCCCATTCTGAAATGCAATGTGCTTCATCAACAGCTATAAGTTGAATATTAATATGTCTTAACTTTTCTTTAATAAATTCAGATTGTAATTTTTCAGGAGATAAATAGAGAAACTTGAACCCACCAAATTGTAAATTATCAAAAATATTTACAATTTCGTTTTCTGATAATTTTGAAGTTAATGCAACCGCTTTAATACCTTTTCGAATTAAGCTATTTACTTGATCATTCATAAGAGCAATAAGTGGAGAAACGACGATGCAAATACCTTCTTTTAGTAAAATTGGGATTTGAAAACAAATAGATTTTCCGCCTCCTGTTGGCAATAAAGCAATGGTGTCTTTTTTATTTATTACGGATAAAATTATTTCTTCTTGCGGATGTCTAAAACTATCATAATTCCAATATTTTTTTAATATTTCAAGAGAATTAGACATTATTTTATAGCGAATCTAAAATGAAACTTGTTCGTTCTTCAATGGTTCCAAAAGGAACAACAAGAATTTCATACTCAAATTTCTTGTAGATATTTTCTAAAGCTATATGGATTTCAACTGCCTCCTTATAACTTTCAAACCTTTCACCATCAGAAATGTAAATATCTTCCCAAGGAGGTAATACAATTATTTTGGTATATTTATTTTCTTCACATGGTTTAATAAAGACATCATCATATGATTGCTTGAAATAGTCCATGTAGCCTAATACATCAGCAATTCCTCTATCAAAAAAAATGACATTATCTTTTAAATTGTAAGAGTCTTTAAATTGATTGATTCTACCATTCAATATCTTTAAATTAAAACCCAATGAGTCATCAACTTTAGCAATAGGATTTGTTGATAAATCGGTAAGACTCCCTTCTTTTTTTGCTTCTAAAGTAAGTTCGCGAATAACCTCATGATAACAAAAGTAGTTTCGTTTTTCTAGTTCTTTTATTATTGAAGTTTTTCCTGTTCCAGGTCCACCTGTAATTACTATTTTTTGTTGCATATTACAAAAATAAGGGATTCAAAATTTGTTTGAGCAATTTATTAAAAATCATTGATTATAAATGTAAATTTGCATTAAAACAAAACAAGTAATTATTGGTGTTATTTTTGAAATAGTAATTGATTAAAATAATAATATGGAAAATAATAAAGGTTTTTATAAAAAATTAAAAAAGAGTTTAGATGATACAACAACATTTCCGGCAATATATCTCTATAAATTTATAATTCCTGCAGACAAAGAAAAATTAAAAAGCATAGAGAATGTTTTTAATCATGCTGGAGCAGTAATAGACACAAAGCCTTCTAAAACAGGGAGGTATACAAGTATATCTGTACGTATGAATATGAGTAGTTCTGATGATATCATAGCTAAATACGAAGAAGTTGGAAAAATAAAAGGTGTTATTTCTTTATAATTTATTTAACACAACATCAATAAAATAAAAGATAAATTGCGACGTTTATTTTCATTAATTAACTATATGTTTTCTTATTTTTGTAAGAATAAAAAAAATTAAAAATGGCATTGAAAAAAATAGCAACTATATTAGTTACAATCAGTTTATTACAGGTTTATTCTCAGAATGATGAAAAAGTTTTGTTTACAGTAGACGAAGCACCTGTTTATGCCTCAGAATTTTTAAGAGTTTATAATAAAAATTTAAATATAGTTGCTGATGAGAATCAGAAAGATATGAGAAACTATTTAGATTTATTTATAAATTATAAATTAAAAGTTAAAGAAGCGTATGATTTAGGCTTAGATACTATTAAGTCTTATAAAAGTGAATATAAAACGTATAGCGAGCAATTAATAGAGCCGTATTTAAAAGATGAATCTATAGTTGTAAAATTGGTTAATGAGGCTTACCAAAGAGGCTTAGAAGAAATTTTGGCAAGCCATATTTTGATTAGAAACAATTCTAATAATCCAGTAGATACTCTAAAAGCATATAACACGATAATTGAAGCGCGCCAAAAAATTGTTAGTGGACAAAGTTTTTCTGAAATTGCTAATGTATATTCACAAGATCGAAAAAAGGGTGCTAATTCAAAAATTAAAAATGGTGGTAGTTTAGGCTATTTTTCTGCTTTCAGCATGGTGTATTCGTTTGAAAATGCTGCATATAACACTGGTATTGGAGAAGTTTCACAACCATTTAAAACTAAGTTTGGTTATCATATTCTACAGGTCAATGATAGGAGAAAGGCAAGAGGTGAAGTTGAAGCTGCACATATTATGATTAAAAGTGCTAGTGAGAATGGGGAAGAGAGAATCAATGAAATTTATACAAAACTAAATAATGATGAGGATTTTGGTTATTTGGCAAAAACACAATCTGACGATACGTATTCTGCAAAGAAAAATGGTAGTTTAGGTAAATTTGGTTCAGGAAGAATGATAAAGGAGTTTGAAGATGTTGCTTTTTCTTTAAAGGATACAGGAGATATTTCAAAGCCATTTAAAACTAAATTCGGTTGGCATATTATTAAGTTGATTAAGAAATTTCCCTTGGAAAGTTTAGAAGAAAAGAAATCTGAATTAACTCAGAAAATAAAAAGTGGAGACAGATCAAAAATAATTAATAGTTCTGTTGTGAATAATTTGAAGAAAGAATATAAGATTCAAGTTAATACGGTTTCAATAGAAAATTATAAAACGGACAATTGGAAAGTGAAATTTAATGATTTTCCAAATGATATAATGACTATAAATGGTGTAGTTATTCATAAAGACAAACTAAACAAGTTTTTATCAAACAAAAGATTAGATGATATATTATTCAATTCTTTTATAGACGAAATGGTTTTGAGTTATTTCAAAAGTCACTTGCATGAGACCAATGAAGAATATGCCAATGTATTACAAGAATATAAAGAAGGACTGCTGCTTTTTGAAGTTTTAGAAGCTAAAATTTGGGATAAGTCTAAAGATAGTTTAGGGATACAAAGTTACTATGACACTAATACTAATAAGTATGTTTTAGATAAAAGGTTTGAAGGTTATATTGCTACTTGTGTAGATAAAAAATGTGCCAAAGCTGTTAGAAATAAGTTGTTGGCAGGAATCGAAAAAGATTCGATTAAATCTATGGTTAATTCATCTTCAAAAGGTGTAAATGTTATTTTTAAATCAGGAGAGTTTGAAGTAAATGATAAAACGTTGCCTAAAAAATTAAAATTAGTAAAAGGAATTTCAAAAGTATATAAAGATCAAAATAATTACTTAGTTATCAAGATTGATAAAGTTCTACAAAGTGAGCAACAATTGTTAGAAGATGTAAGAGGAAATGTAGTTAATGATTATCAAGAATTTTTAGAAGAAAAATGGGTTAAAGATTTACACTCTAAGTATTCAGTGAAAATAAATGATAACGTTTTTAAAACAATAAATAATTAATGTTTAAAAGGATTATTTACATATCATTTATTTTAATTACAATAGCTTCTTGTGATTTCTCTAGAGTAAAATCAACAGAAGTTAAAGAGAATCCATTAGCTAAAGTATATGATAATTTTTTATATAGTTCTGATATTGTTGATGTTTTACCCTCTAATATCTCAAATCAAGATAGTATATTATTTGTAAAAAGCTATGTTGATTCTTGGGCAAAAAAACAATTATTATTACATCAAGCCGAATTAAATTTAGAAAATGAAGCCTCATCTTTTGATAAATTAGTTTCGGAATATAGATCTACTCTTTTCATCAACTCTTATAAAGAGGCCTTGGTGTTAAATAAATTAGATACTCTAATTACAGAACATCAGATTGAAAAATATTACTTAGCAAATAATAATAATTTCAAATTAAATGAAGAGTTAGTTCAATTAAAATATATTCATACAAGTAAAAACAGAACTGATAAAAAAGGATTAGTAAAACTTTTTAAATCAAAGGAAGAAGAAGATATTGATAGTTTGCAATTACGCTCTTTAGAGTTTAAGTCATTTAATTTCAATGATTCAATATGGATAAAGTATACAGACCTTCTCGAAAAGATTCTGTATTTGAATAAAGTGAACAAAAAACAACTTTTAAAAAAATCAAATTTTATCGAAAAAGAAGACTCATTAGGTTTATATTTGATCACTGTTAATAATGTGTTGAAAAGGAATGATATAGCACCAATAAGTTATGTGAAACCTACGATAAAGCAAATAATATTGCATAAAAGAAAATTAGAATTATTAAGAAAAATAGAAGTAGAACTATTAAATGATGCGATTAAAAACAAAAAATTTGAAAGATATTAAAAACATAAAAAGAACAACTTTAGTATTAACATGCTTAATGCTATCAACTTATATTTTTTCTCAAGAAAGAATAAAATTAGATGGTGTAACAGCCGTTGTTGGAAAAAACATAGTATTAGATTCTGATATTGACAAGTTCAGATTAGAGATTGAGCAACGAAGTGAAGGTAAAATTAAATTAACCGATTGTGAGATGCTTGAAGAAATAATGACTCAAAAATTAATAGCACATCATGCAGTAATTGATAGTATTCCTATTTCTGAAAGTAGGGTTACAGAGCAGGTTGATAAGACAATTAGTTCGTTTACACAACAATTAGGTAGTGTTGCTAAAGTTGCAGAATTTTATGGATTTAATGATGAGGACGATTTAAGAAAGGAATTAGCAGTAATACAAAGAGAACAGTTATTGATTCAGGGAGAAAGAGAAAGTATTACTGAAAAGGTAAGTGTTACACCAGATGAAGTAAGAACATACTTTAATAATTTAAAAGATGAAGGTAATTTACCTGAGTTTGGTGCCGAAATTGAGATATCACAAATAGTTATTTACGCGAAACCAACTGAAGAAGAAATAAATAGAATTATTGCTAAACTTAACAAAATCAAAACCGATATAGAAGATGGCGCTAGTATGAATATGAAAGCGATTTTGAATTCTGATGACCCATCAGCTTCTGGTAGTGGATTGGGTTCTGGTGGTGCCTATACAATAACTCGAGAGAGTGGTTTTGTGAAGGAGTTTAAAGAAGTTGCATTTAGTTTAGATGAAGGTCAAGTTTCAGAGCCTTTTGAAACTGATTTCGGGTACCATATTATTAAAGTTGAAAAAATAAAAGGACAGCAAATTGATTTGCGCCATATATTAATTCAGCCAGAAATTGATGATAATAAACTGAAAGATGCTAAAGAAACATTAGAAAAATTGACTGCAGAGTTAAAAAAAGGCTCAATTTCATTTGAAGATGCTGTAAAAGATTATTCAGGAGAAAAAGCAACAAAAACAAATAAAGGAATTATTGTAAATCCAGTTACAGGAGATTCTAATTTTGAATTAACTAGAATGGATCCAACATTATATTCTCGTGTAGCGGGACTTCAGGTTGGTGAAACAACAGCACCTTTTTATGATGAAACTAGAGAAGGTGAAAAGATGTTTAAAATTATATTGTTAAAATCTAAAACAGATTCACATATAGCTGATTATATTCAAGATTATGTAAAAATTCAATCTCTAGGACTTCAAAAGAAGAAAGAAGAAACTGTAGAGAAATGGGCAAAAGATAAAATTGCTGATACGTATATCAAAATTAATAAAGATCACAAAGATTGTACGTTTGATAAAAACTGGAAAAAAGATTAAATAGTTATGTCTGATGTAGCGGCAATTAAGGAACTCGGGATTAAGTACAAACAACTTAAATCTGAAATATCAAAAGTCATTGTTGGACAGCATGAAACTGTAGATCATGTTTTGTATTCAATTTTTGCTGGTGGTCATTCCTTATTAATTGGTGTTCCTGGTCTAGCTAAAACATTACTTGTCCATACAATAGCAAAAGCGATTGGATTGGACTTTAAGCGTATTCAGTTCACACCAGATTTAATGCCTTCAGATATTTTAGGAAGTGAAATATTGGATGAAAAAAGAAACTTTAAATTTATTAAAGGGCCAATTTTTTCTAATATTATTTTGGCAGATGAAATTAACCGTACACCTCCAAAAACACAAGCTGCACTTTTAGAAGCAATGCAAGAACGTACCGTTACTGTTGCTGGTCAACATCATAAGTTAGCACTTCCATTCTTCGTTTTAGCGACTCAAAACCCAATAGAACAAGAAGGGACATATCCATTACCTGAAGCACAATTAGATCGTTTTATGTTTTCAATTTTGTTGAAGTATCCAACTTTCTCTGAAGAAGTTGAAGTTGTTAAAAAAACAACAACGAACGAAGTTGCTGATTTGGAATCACTTTTTACTGCTGATGAAATTGTAGCGTATCAAAAATTAATTAGAAGAATTCCTGTGGCAGACAATGTTATTGAATATGCTGTTAAACTTGTTTCTAAAACAAGACCTAATTCAGAATTTTCAGAAGAGATTGTGAATAATTTCATTGATTGGGGAGCAGGACCAAGGGCTTCACAAAATTTGATAATTGCCGCTAAAGTAAATGCAGCGATTCATGGAAAATTTTCACCAGATATTGAAGATGTAAAAGCAGTTGCATATCCAATTTTAAGACATAGAATAGTTAAGAATTATAAGGCTGAAGCAGAAGGGGTTTCAGAAGAAGATATTATTAGAAAACTATTGTAGTTCTTCTTTTTCAAAGAAACTAAACATATTGCCGCCATATTTTTTTGAATAATTATAGTTCTGATTTTTAGATAAATCTGTACGACTTGAATGTTCTATAACTAATACACCTTCATCTTCTAATAAATTATTATTAAAAACTAAATCTATAATTTTTTGAAACTTTTCTTGATCAAAATCGTAAGGAGGATCAGCAAATATGACGGTTGCTTTTGATGGTGATTTTTCAAGAAATTTATAAACATCAGCTTTAAGAGTATTTATATTAAAGTCTAATTGTTTAGAGGTTTCAGAAATATACTTTACACATGCGTAATGAGTATCAACTGCAGTTATTTTTTCACAACCTCTTGAAGCAAATTCAAAACTTATATTCCCTGTTCCAGAGAACAAATCAATTACAGATATCTCATCAAAATAATACGTGTTATTCAAAATATTAAACAACGCTTCTTTCGCCATATCGGTTGTTGGTCTTACAGGTAAGCTCTTTGGTGCTGTTAAACGTCTTCCTTTATGAATTCCAGAAATAATGCGCATTAATACTGATTTATAAGTGTAAAGTATGAATGATTAGAAAGTTTTAACTCTTTTGGTATAGAATAATTTGATTTAAAAAAACGAACATTCTTTATATATTTGAAGACAATCTCATAGAGTTCAGATTCTTTTTCAATACCATTTATAAAATAGAGTTTTAACTCTTCGGGATTTAAATTTAATTGCTCAGCAGCAAATAGAATATAATAGATAAAATCCTCTTTGGTCTTATAGTTAAAAGTATTAAAAAACTCTATTTTCTTTGCTTTTATAACAACAATTTGAAAAATGTCTTTTTCTACATTTACATAAAAATTGACGTTTTCAGAACTTGAAGTTTCATGAAGTAACCTTTCGACCAGTATAGTTGACGTATGTTTGTATTCAAAACTTCCAAAAGTATCAAACAAGTAATTGTTTATAAAAACATAGGGAATAAACACATTGACCAATTCAGAATTTTCTAAAGTATCGTAAGCAATGAAATCGTTTTTTAATATTTTAATATTGTATTGTAAATAATCACTTAAGTTATCTTCATTAAAAAAAGGTTTAGGGACAAACGTCGATAGATTATTACTATGTGTTACATTGATGGATTCAAACCCACCATGTAACAAATCGTTGTTTTTGAACTCATTAGAAATAAAATCTAATTGAATATTTGGACTGTTACTATTTTCAGGAAAACTTAAATCTTGGATATTAATTATTTCTTTTGAATCCTTATGTAGAATACAAAAAGCAAATCCATCCGACCTAAGTTGAATGGATAAGTGTTTATTATTAAAGTTTGATTTAATAGTTTCTATTTTTTAACATCACCTTGGTCATACATTGGAGGCCAGTTACCACTATCAGTTGCTTCTGCAAGAGAACCAACACTAATGTTTGCACCTTTAACCTGATCATTTGTAATTGCTTCTTTTTCTTGACGAATTAAATCGGCATCCATACCATTTAAAACAGCCTCTTTTGAAGCTTCAACAAGAAAAACAGGAGCCATATAGCCATGTGCTTTTTGAACATTCCCTAAACTAATTTTAAATTTTTCAGAAGTTCCAGGTACAGTCATCATATTTGCATAATCTCTTCCTGCAAAACTTGCTCTTACATCTGTATATCCAACAGTATCAATCTTCCTGTATTCTTCTTCAATTTCTATTCCTCCACCTTTGTCTACTTTTCGTACTAAATTCATTGTAATAACATCAGCAAACACAGCAGTATCCATAAATTTAACAAGAGCATCTCCATCTTTCGCATATTGTCCTGTTACTTTTTTATGAGCAGCTTGTGCATCACGAATAATTTTTAAATTTTTAATAACCTTAGTATATCGAACTTTCTTTTCAGCATGAAATTTAATTGGAGCCATTACAGCATTGTATGTTAGATATGCTAACAAAACAATTAAAGCGTATAACACCAAAGAAACTATTGGATGTGCTTTTTTTGGAATAAACTTTAATATTGCCTTAGCAATAAAGTAACAAGCAATTAGTCCAAGAATAAATACTAGTAAGATTGTAAACATTAGATAGTTTTTTTATAAATTGATTATACGCAAATTTACATTTTTTTTTCAATCGTAAAAATTTTTTTGACAAAATCAAGTCGTATATTTGACTTTTTATTACATATATGATTAAATCTTCTAACGATTTTTACAAACAACTCCTTGAAACGTTCCCTTTTGAGCCTACAGACTCTCAAAATTTGTTATTGAATCAGTTGTCTGATTTTATTTTTGAAAATAACCCTTCTGGATTATTTTTATTAAAAGGGTATGCTGGAACAGGGAAAACAACTTCAATTAGTGCAGTTGTTAAGAGTTTATGGAAAACAGGTAAAAAAGCAGTTATGTTAGCACCAACAGGAAGAGCTGCAAAAGTGATTTCAAATTATGCAGGCAGACCAGCATTTACAATTCATAAAAAAATATATCATCCTAAAAAAGCAAAAAATGGCGGTGTAAATTTTGTAATTCAAGCCAATAAACACACAAACACACTTTTTATAGTTGATGAAGCTTCAATGATTTCAGATGCTACGTCTAATTCTAAACTTTTTGAAAACGGATCTTTATTAGATGATTTGATGTCTTATGTATATTCCGGTAAAGGGTGTAAATTAATTTTTATTGGTGATACGGCTCAATTACCTCCAGTTAAATTAGATATGAGTCCAGCACTTGATCCAGATAAATTATCATTGAATTATAATAAAGATGTTATTGAATTAGAATTGAATGAAGTGATGCGTCAACATACAGATTCAGGAATTTTAGTGAATGCAACAGAATTAAGAATATTGCTTTCAGGAAATTCATTCTTTGATTTTAAGTTTACACTTGGTTTTCCAGATATTATCCGTCTTACAGATGGTTATGATATTCAAGATGCAATTACGGGTGCTTATGATAATATTGGAGTAGAGGATACAGCATTTATAGTGCGTTCTAATAAACGTGCAAATCAATACAACCAACAGATTAGAAGTAAGATTAGAGGGCAAGAAAATGAAATTTCTACTGGTGATTTTGTCATGGTTGTTAAGAACAACTATTTTTGGTTAAGTGATTCTTCGGACGCAGGTTTTATAGCCAACGGAGATATTTGTGAAATCATGAAGATTAAAAGAACCACTGAACTATATGGTTTTCGTTTTGCAGAAGTTACTTTAAGAATGATTGATTATAAGAATCAAGAACCTTTTGAAACAGTAATATTATTAGATACATTGACCTCAGAAACACCTTCTTTATCCTATGATGACTCTAATAGATTGTATCAAGAAGTTGCTAAAGACTTTGAAGATGAAAAATCAAATTATAAGAAACTACTTTCTATCAAAAAAAACAAATACTTCAATGCACTTCAAGTAAAGTTCTCATATGCTATGACTTGCCATAAGTCACAAGGTGGACAATGGAAAACTGTTTTTATTGAACAACCTTATTTGCCAGAAGGCTCAAATAGAGAATATTTAAGATGGCTATATACGGCTGTAACTAGAGCTCAAGAAAAGTTATATTTGATTGGTTTTAAAAACGACTCATTTGAAGAAGAATAAGTTTAGCATACTATTTGTTATATTTAATTTTTATAAATAATAATATGAGAAAGACAGTAATTTTTATACTTACTTTATTTGGCTTTTATTTTTTAAATGCTCAAAATATAATAACACCAAAATTTAATTTAACTAATGAATTAGCTGAAAATTCAGGGTTATTATATTTTAATGGAAAATTGATAATTCATAATGATTCAGGAGGGAAACCAAATCTATATGAAGTGGATCCTATAACAGGTGTACTATTAAGGACTATTGAAATTTCTAATGCATTTAATATAGATTGGGAAGATATAGCTGAAGATGAGACTTATATATACATTGGTGATTCGGGAAATAATAAAGGAAATAGAACAAATCTCAAAATTTATAAGATCTCAAAAGAGCAGTATTTAGCAAGTGATAATGTCACTGCAGAAATATTGAATTACACATATAATAATCAAACGAATTTTAGGCCATCTTCCAAATCCAATTTTGATGCAGAAGCACTGATATCCTATAAAGACAATCTTCTAATTTTTAGTAAAAATAGAGGGAATGGAAAAACTACGATTTATCGTTTACCAAAAACTCCAGGAATACATGTTGCCGAAGCAATAAAGACTATTGATATTGACGGGAAAATAACTGGCGCGACATATAATTCTATTATTAATAAAGTTGTCTTGTGTGGTTATACTTCATCGTTAAGTCCGTTTTTAGTCATGCTAAGTGATTTTAATATGATTGACAAGTCATTTCAAAGAATTGACATCTCTCAGTTCGTTGGAGCAGCAAATCAAGTAGAAGGAATTACATTTGTTTCTCAAAATAAAATTAATTTTTCAAGAGAACGTTTTAGAAAAAAAATTGCTGGCTTCTCGCTAAACACTCCTGCATCTGTATTTGAATTAAATCTAGATAATTTAACCTCTTTTATGAAAATGGAAACTAATAAAAGTAATTCGGATGAATATAAAATTATCAAAATCACAAATGAATTAGGTAAAGTTGTTTATGGAAAAAAAGATACAATTAATACTTCAATGATAGATAAGTTACCAAAGGGAGTTTACTATTCGAAAATAAAATATGATAATCAAATTACGATCAACCAAAAGATTATTAAAGAATAACTGATAACATTTTAACAATTCATAAGTTATTTATTCATTGTCAGTTAATAAATGAAGAATTACTTTTGTGATCAGAACAAAAATTAAACAATGTCAAATAATAATATAGCCCCTCCAAAAGCTGCAAAAAAGCCAAAAAAGTTAACAATTCATGAGGATACTCGAATAGATGATTATTATTGGCTGAATGAGAGAGAGAATCCTGAAGTTATTGAATATTTGAATGCTGAAAATAGTTACTATGAGCAAATGACTAAGCATACAAAAAACCTTCAAGAAGATTTATTTGAAGAAATGAAAGGAAGAATTAAGGAAGACGATGAATCTTTACCTTATAAAAAGAATGGATACTATTACATAAATAGATTTAGAAAAGGAGATGAATATCCAGTTTACACTCGTAAAAAAGGGAATTTAAATGCACAAGAAGAAATTCTTTTTGATGTAAATCAATTAGCAAAGGATTATGACTATTATCAACTAAAGGGATTGTCAATTAGTCCAAATAATAAGTTTGCAATTTTTGGGGTTGATACCATAAGTAGAAGGCAGTATACCTTGCAATTCAAAAATGTCGAAACTGGAGAAATTTTTGATGATAAAATTGAAAATACTACAGGATCTGGCACTTGGGCAAATGATAATAAAACTATTTTTTATGCTAAACAAGATACAGAAACACTCAGAAGTCATAAAATATTTAAGCATATATTGGGAACAAACCCATCTGAAGATATTGAGGTTTATAGCGAGGTTGATGACACATTTGGAACCTTTGTTTATAAAACTAAATCAGAAAAATATATAGTAATAGGCTCATACAGTACACTTTCAACCGAATATCAATTTTTAAAGGCTGATGATCCTTCAGGAGGATTTAAAATTTTTCAAAAGCGAGAAAAATATTTAGAATATAGCATTGCACACTATAAGGATGAATTTTATATTCTGACAAATTTAAACAAGTCAACCAATTTTAAATTAATGAAAACTAGTGAAGTCCTGACTTCAAAAGAAAATTGGATTGATGTAATTTCACATAGAATAGATGTGTTACTAGAAGATATTTCAATTTTTAAAGAACATCTTGTTTTAGAAGAGCGTTCAAACGGTTTAAATAAAATTAGAGTTATTAGATGGGATAAAACGCAAGATTATTATTTGCCATTTAATGAAGAAACATATTCAGTAGGTGTTTATGCTAATCCTGAATTTGATACAAATACGATCAGATATGGATATAATTCTATGACAACTCCAAGTTCAGTTATAGATTTTAATATGGATACTTTTGAGAAGGAAATTAAAAAAGAGCAAGAAGTACTTGGTGGGAAATTTGATAAGAATAATTATAAAAGTGAAAGAATTTGGGCTAAAGCTAGAGATGGAGAAAAAGTAGCAATTTCTTTAGTCTATAATAAAAGAACACAAATATCAAAAGAAACACCATTATTGTTATACGCTTACGGCTCTTATGGTCATATAATTAACGATGGCTTTAGCACTTCAAGATTAAGTCTTCTTGATAGAGGGTTTGTCTTTGCAATTGCTCACATTAGAGGAGGTGAGTATCTTGGTAGAGGTTGGTATGAAAACGGAAAATTATTTAAAAAGATGAATACTTTTCATGATTTTATTGATTGTGGAAAGCATTTAATAGCAAACAGCTATACCTCTGAAAAGCATTTATACGCTATGGGAGGCTCTGCTGGCGGATTGCTAATGGGAGTTGTGGTAAATTTAAATCCAGAACTTTTTAATGGAGTTGTGGCTGCTGTACCATTTGTAGATGTTGTTACGACGATGTTAGATGATACAATTCCTCTGACTACAGGAGAATATGATGAATGGGGAAATCCAAATCAAAAAGAGTATTATCAATACATGAAGTCATATTCACCTTATGATAATGTTGAAAATAAAAAGTACCCTAAATTATTGATAACAACAGGCTTGCATGATTCTCAAGTTCAGTATTTTGAACCTGCAAAATGGGTTTCGAAATTAAGAGATCAATCGAAATGTACGAATTTAGTATTATTACATACCGATATGAGTGTAGGTCATGGAGGTGCTTCGGGAAGATTTGACAGTTTAAAAGACGTTGCACGCGACTACGCGTTCATATTAGACTTGGAGACGTTATAGCAATTTAATTTTTTTTTGTAGATTTGCACCTTGTCAACTGATTACAATTCATGAAACGAAACTTAAGTATTCACAAGAGTATATTAGAACTTATTGGAGAAACTCCAATGATAAGATTAAATAAAATCACCGAGAATTTAGAAGGTGAGTTTTTAGCAAAATTTGAAGGCTGCAATCCTGGACATTCTACTAAAGATCGAATAGCATTATATATTATTAATCAAGCTGAAAAGCAAGGTTTATTAAAACCTGGTGATACAATTATTGAAACTACTTCTGGTAATACAGGTTTTAGTCTAGCGATGGTCAGTATTACTAAGGGTTATCAATGTATTTTAGCGGTTAGTTCAAAGTCTTCAAAAGATAAAATAGATATGTTGAAAGCGCTGGGAGCCAAAATTTATGTTTGTCCTGCCCATGTTAGTGCTGATGATCCAAGATCATATTATCAAGTAGCGAAGAGGTTACATACAGAAACTGCAAATTCGATTTATATAAATCAATATTTTAATCAATTAAATATTGATGCACATTACCTAACTACAGGGCCAGAAATTTGGAAGCAAACTAAAGGGGAAATCACACATTTAATTGCTGCTAGTGGAACTGGAGGCACAATTTCAGGTACAGCAAAATATTTAAAAGAGCAAAATCCAAATATTAAAATTTTAGGAGTTGATGCATTTGGGTCTATTTTGAAAAAATTTCATGAAACAAAAGAGTTTGATGCAAATGAGATTTACCCTTACCGAATAGAAGGTTTAGGAAAAAACTTAATTCCTACTGCTACAGATTTTGATATTATTGATAAATTTGAGAAAGTAACTGATGAAGAAAGTGCTCATACTGCAAGAGAAATAGCATTGACAGAAGGTATTTTTGCTGGTTATACAAGTGGTGCAGTGATGCAAGCAACTAAGCAATATGCTGAAGCTGGAGAATTTGATAAAAACAGTAAAGTTGTAGTTATTTTTCCAGATCACGGTTCACGATACATGAGTAAAGTTTATAGTGATGATTGGATGAGAGAACAAGGGTTTTTTGATAGTCAAAAACAAGAAACGTATGCAATTGAATTCATAAAATAAAATATATAAATATTTTATAAAAAAGGTGTTGATTTTTCAACACCTTTTTTATTTGAAAAATCCCAAAAATTTAGTTAATTTGTAAAATGTTAAATTTGGATAATAATAATTTCCAAAAATAGTTAAAACAGTAGAATGAAAGATTTATTTGATAGAATAAAAAATGATAAGGGACCATTAGGGAAATGGGCAAAACAAGCAGAAGGTTATTTTGTATTTCCAAAATTGGAAGGCAATATATCTAACCGTATGATATTTAACGGTAAAAAAGTTATTACGTGGAGTATCAATGATTATTTGGGTCTTGCAAACCATCCAGAAGTTATAAAAGCAGATGCTGATGCAGCTGCAGAGTACGGTATGGCATATCCTATGGGTGCTAGAATGATGTCTGGACACACTAATTATCATGAGCAATTAGAAAAAGAATGTGCAAAATTTATAGATAAAGAAGCTGCTTATTTAGTGAATTTCGGATATCAAGGAATGGTTTCTGCCATTGATGCGTTAGTTACTAAAAATGATGTTATAGTTTATGATATGGATACTCATGCATGTATTATAGACGGAGTTAGGCTACATGCTGGAAAACGATTTGTTTACAAGCATAATGATATTGAAAGTTTTGAAAAAAATTTACAACGAGCAACTAAATTAGTAGAACAAACTGGTGGAGGAATTTTAGTAGTTTCTGAAGGCGTGTTTGGAATGCGTGGCGAACAAGGTCGATTAAAAGAGATTGTAGCCTTAAAAGAGAAATATAGTTTTAGATTATTGGTTGATGATGCTCATGGATTTGGAACATTAGGTGATAATGGACGAGGTACAGGGTTTGAGCAAGGAGTTCAAGGTGGAATTGACGTTTATTTTGCAACATTTGCAAAATCTATGGCAGGAATTGGAGCCTTTTTTGCAGGTGATAAAGATGTGATTCAATATTTGCAATATAATATGAGATCTCAAATGTTTGCCAAATCTTTACCAATGGCAATGGTTAAAGGAGCTTTAAAGCGTTTAGATATGATCCGTACTATGCCAGAATTAAAGGATAAATTGTGGAGAATAACAAATGCCTTACAAAGTGGATTGAAAAATGCTGGTTTTGAATTGGGAACAACTCAGACGTGTATTACACCTGTATTTTTGAAGGGAGAAATACCTGAAGCAATGGCTATGGTGTATGATTTAAGAGAAAATCATGGTATATTTTGTTCTATTGTTGTGTATCCTGTTATTCCAAAGGGATTAATTATTCTAAGGTTAATTCCAACAGCATCTCATACTCAAGAAGATATTGATGAAACTATTACAGCATTTTCTGAAATAAGAAGTAAATTAGAAAAAGGTATTTATAAGAGAATTGGAGCAACTATGGTCTAATTTTTTTATTATATAATATATTAAAGCCTCTGAATCTCAGAGGTTTTTTTATTTAAAAATGATTCGTATTTTTGTATATGGCAGAAACAGAAAAACCTACTGAAGTATTACTTCAAGAGCAAGATTTTTTATCAGCAACCAATAAGGAAGAATTAATATCAATTATAAGTTCTAAAAACATCCCTATCGATAATGTTAATAAGGTGATTTGTTATAATGATGAACTTCGATATCTACAAATTGAACTCGTAAAACTTCAACAATGGATTTCAAAAAACAAGAAGAGAGTTGTTGTAATATTTGAAGGGAGAGATGCTGCAGGAAAAGGAGGTAATATTAGACGTTATTCGGAGCATTTAAGTCCTCGTTCAATGCGAACTGTTGCCTTAACAAAGCCTACTGAAGTTGAAGTAGGACAATGGTATTTTAGACGTTATATTAAAAACTTACCGAATCCTGGTGAAATCGTTTTTTTTGATAGGAGTTGGTATAATCGAGCTGTTGTTGAGCCAGTTATGGGTTTCTGTAATAAAAATCAATATAAAAAATTCATGGTGCAAGTTCCAGAGTTTGAACACATGTTGTATGAAGATGGGGTTACTATAATTAAATTTTGGTTTTCAATTTCTAAAGCAGAACAAGAGAAACGTTTTAATGCGCGTTTATCAAATCCGTTAAAAAGATGGAAGTTTAGTTCAGTTGATAAAAAAGGACAGCAATTATGGGAAGTTTACACAACATATAAAGACAGGATGTTTAGTAAGACTCATACAACTTATAGTCCTTGGATTATTGTAAGAGCAAATAATAAAAAAGCTTCAAGGTTGGAAAGTATGAAATATGTTCTTTCTCAATTTGATTATGATAATAAAGATGAAACGAAAGTAAGTTTACATCCAGATCCAAATATTGTAATGAGATATTTCCGTTCAAATAAACAATTAGATTAAACCTTGATAAGATGAATTTTACTAAAGAAAATATCGAAAAATTAAATTCCATTAAGGGTTTAGTGTATTTGCTCTCAAAAGAGACATTGAGTTATGAAAAAACGCTGAGGTATATTGATTATGAGAAAAAATTAAAGAAATTACAAGTAGAACTCGTTAAGTTACAAACGTGGGCTATTAAAAATAATGAAAGAATTATTATTTTATTTGAAGGAAGGGATTCCGCTGGAAAAGGTGGTGCTATAAGGAGAATAACTGAGAGAATCAACCCTAGAAATTTTAGAATTGTTGCCCTACCTAAGCCAACAGAAGAAGAGCGTTCGCAATGGTATTTTCAAAGATATATCAATAAGTTTCCAAAAGAAGGTGAAATCGTTTTTTTTGATAGGAGTTGGTATAATCGAGCTGTTGTAGAGCCAGTAAATGGATTTTGTACTAAAGAGGAACATGAGATTTTCATGAATCAAGTAAATGATTTTGAAAGAATGATTATGGAATCTGGTACAAGAATCTTAAAAATCTATCTGTCTATTTCTAAGAATGAGCAATCAAAAAGGTTTAACGAAATTAAATCTGATCCATTGAAACAGTGGAAAATGTCTAAAGTTGATGAGGAAGCTCAGGATTTATGGGATAGTTACACAGCGTATAAAAAT
>TARA_B110000091_G_C13822348_1_pt1 | contig 17589 bp, 10 predicted proteins | sample TARA_B110000091 | Tara Oceans TARA_B110000091 (sample SAMEA4397278) | marine metagenome | biome: Polar Biome; feature: [DCM] deep chlorophyll maximum layer (ENVO:01000326); material: water (ENVO:00002006), including particulate matter (ENVO:01000060) such as... | depth 35 m
TATAATTTTCTAACGTAAATCCAGGAGCAGGAGTTGAACCAATATCTGCAAAGGAAATACTTTGCCCAAGGCATGTTTGTATAGCATTATTAGCATCTGGCACAGGACTAACTATTGACCCATTCGCTATGGGTGTTGAACAAGGGGTAATACAATCAAGATTTGCCTGCCAGCCTCCCGTAACAGGATTTAGCTCATTATGAATAAAAACGAAAGTCAAGCACCCTGTAGGATTATCTGCTGTAGCACTGAATGTTATTCCTGAAAAATTAAGAGAATTGCTATTCCCCATTGGAGTTCCTGTTGCGGAATCACCATTATAAATTAATAAGATATCACTATTATCAGGGTTTATGTTTTGAGTAACACTGAACCCAACAAAACTCACTTGAATTCCGTCTCCATCAGTTTCAGGACAAATAGTGTAAGTATATGAACTTGGTGAATAATCGTTACCTATAATCCCATCTAAATCATCCACTCCTCCGTTGTCGTCATAAAAAACTCCTCCACAAGCAGTTACACTTCCATTTTCTATTTCATAGACTTGGGCATTTATCATTACTATTGACCCCATAATCATCAAAATAGTAGCGAACATCTTATCTAACATGTACCTTAAATTTTTTATTCAAAGTTAAGACAAAACATTACGGAAGAAGGTTGCGTATATATTTCTCTATCTAAGAATAGTGATATGTCCAGAAATTTTCTGTTTATCTCCTGAAGTTTTAGCTCGAGTAATAATCTGATAAGAATAAACACCATTAGGAACATAATAAGCTCCAGACATGTGAGAACCATCCCAAACTTGAGTAGGGTCAAAAGACTGGAAAATAGTTGTTCCATCTCTGTTAAACACGGTCATTCTAAAGTCATCTTCATCGATGTCAACACCTTCTATTTTCCAAACTTCATTAATTCCGTCACCATCAGGAGTGAAAGAGGATGGTGCGAAAAGTGAAAAGCCATTATTTAAATAAACACTATAAGATACTGTATCCGAACATCCCTGATTGCTCTGAGCAACGAGTTCTACCTCAAATTCTGCAGGAACTTCTACAGGAAAGGTGAATTCTGGGTTTTCATCCGTAGAAGTTCCATAACTATCAAATGTCCAATAATTAAAATCATTAATTGTAGAGAAATTTTCAAAGAAAAATGTATTGTTCGGAAGCACTACTGTAAGTTCTTCAGCTGTAAACTCGGCATTAGGAACATTATAGGTATTTATTATGCCTTCCTGCGAACTTTCATATACACATCCGTCTGTACCTGTAATAGTTAAATTCACATCATAAATTCCAGGTTCAGTATACGTATGAGAAGCTTGATTTATGCTATTAGAGGTAGCTCCATCTCCGAACTCCCAAACAACGCTATTTACAATAGCTAAATCAGCTGCTGTACCCTGGAAATCAGCAGATATAGGCGCACAACCACTAGTATTAACTCCAACAAACAATGACGATATGATTTCGTTGAGCTGTATATCAAAACATGTTTCCAAAGGTGTACTTTCACATGCATCAGTCAATTCTAAACAGTAAGTGGTTGTTTGCTCTGGTTTTAATATTACTGACTCTCCAACATCTGAAGTGCTAATAGACGTCCAAGTAAACGTGTATGGCTCTAGCCCTCCAGATTCATTTTGAGCACTTAAAGCTAATGAATCACCCAAGCATATTATTTCGTCTAATAAACCTGACATCTGAAGAGCAGGAAGTGTTGTAACTATAACTTCATCTGTATTAGTGATACAGTTATCTCCGTAAAAAGCTTGCGCTTGATAAACTGTAGGATTAATTAATGGCTGAACATCTATGTTAGTTCCATTGTATAAACCACTATTCCAAACTACATTCACATCAGACCCTATATTACCACTGAATGTTGCCTCTAAAGATGCTATCCCATTTTGACAAATAGAACTATCATTGCTTAAAGTTAACTCTAATAAATCAACTATAATTTCTAGCTCAGTCTCCAAAGTTGGACAATCCTGCCCCTCCCATAAGTATGTAAACGTTCCTTCTGCATCATTAGCTGGGTCAAAAAGATCAATCACTTCGTCACCATCTGGATTTCTCCATGTCCCTACCTCTTCAGGTGTTCCTCCTAGTTGATCATACATAGAAAAAGGTGCCGAGCTAGCACAAATGGTAATATCAGAATCAACACCTAAGTCAGGGACGATTTGAGGAAACACATAAACACTTGCTGTAGCTTCACATCCAGGATGTCCTTCTGGAAAAGCGGTCAAAGTATAAGTTGTAGGAAGCACATTATCACCAGAAGTAAAAGGAGCATTTGGATTATCTAACCCATCTATAGGACTCCATGAAAACTGGACTTGACCAGGACCAACACAATAGATTACATCATTAAAAATTTCTCCTTCAGCCAGACCAGGCCCGCTATTAAAAATCTCAACACCAGCATCATTGGTAATAGATACAAAATTTCCTGCTACTTCACCCCAAAATGAAAATACATATTCAAGAGATATCTCTGTTCCTGTATTAAGCGGAACCTCAAACTCTTGCTCAACGTTGAATGTTGTCAATATTTCAGATAAAACACCATCAATGTAAATTTCAACTTGAGAGTCATCAAAGGAATTACCGTTTTCATTACCTAAAGTAAAGATATAATTACAAGGCCCTTGATCGAAATCATTCACTATTTCAGGATCTAAATTAAATTCAGAACCACAGAATCCAATTTCATCCGGAAGTGTTAATTGAGGACCATTAACGACTTCCACTACTATTGTAGTATCAAAAGTACAGCCGAAATTATTAGAAGCACTGAAGACATATTCATACTCGCCAAGAGCAGGAGGCATAATATCTAAGAAATTTCCGTCTGAAGAAGTGTTCGTTATAAATGGCCCTTCTACCCAAGTGCTGTCCAACCCTAAGCCTATTTCAGGTGCAAAAGTTGTTATTCCAGGCATAATTTCAGGACTAAAATTTAATCCCCACTCAAAAATATACCCATTATCAGCTCCAATATTATCAATTATCTCTATAGTCCATTCACCATTTAGTTGACAACCTACTAAACCACACATATCATAGGAGCTCTCATAAGTTCCTGCCGGCAAAATATCTACACCAACTGAGTTATCTCCCCAATTTCCATTTATTGCATCGGGATCCCAACTATAATCATAGCCAACACCTGGCTCCAAACTGCCATCATCAAGAGCATCACCAAGAAAAGTACCCCCACCTCCATCTCCAAACTCTACCAGTACCACAGTATTGCCAGATGGGCAGTTTACTTGGATCTGAAGATCACCCATGTAACTATGTTCCATATTAATAGACAGATTCAATAAATCATCGCAATCATCCAATGTCTGTCCGTCATCGAAAAAGTCAAACACCAATTCAGATGTATAAGAGGCTCCTGCATCATCTGGAAGATAAGTTTCACCAGCAACTACTTGCGGGGGCAAAGCTGTCCAAGTTTGGCTTTGAATAGGACTCCCATTTACGTAACCTTCTCCTCCCAAACAAACCTCCGATGAAAAATCAGTATTAAAAATGGGGATTGTACTAACTAACACTTGAAGTGGCACTAGATTTAAATTCTGACATCCATTATTATCTTCAACAGTTAAAGTAACAATGTATTCTCCTGGGTCAGAAAAGGCATGTTCTACATTTTGATCTCCTTCTACAATCGTTCCATCATCAAAGTTCCATATGTAATTGTCTAGCGTAAATCCAACCGCAGCAAAAGAACCGTTATCTTCAAATGAAATTGGCTGATTGAGACAAACAGAAACACTATTATCCAAATCTGGAATAGGGTCAGAAATAGTGGACACTGAAGTAGGGTTAGCACAAGGTGTAGTGCATGAAATGATTGCCTCCCACCCTGCAAAAGTGCCAGGGCTTGTACCACTAGGATTGAAGACGAAAGTTAAACAACCAGAAGTATTATTCACGGTTCCAGTAATAGACAATCCCTGCAATGCACTGCCTGTATAACTACCTAGAGTATTTTCACCTGTATTATCCCCATCAAAAACAGCTAAATAATCGCTATTATTTGGATTGGCACTTTGATAAACACTAAAAAGAGCAAAATCAACGGAAATTACATCACCTGGACTATCTGGACAAATAGTATATGTGTAGGAAGTGTTTGTGTAATCTGCACCTGAAGTCCCTGGAGCATCTCCGGCACCTCCACTATCGTCTAAAAATGAACCCCCACAAGCTGTGACTAACTCATTATTAATCTCATAATTTTGAGAAAACGCTGATGATGATCCAATCATAAATACAACAGCAATCCAACTCTTTAACTTCATCATTTTTCTTCTTTAAATCCTTACTCAGAAGACAAAGTTAGCGTCAATTTAGTTGCACCGCAAAAAACTAATTATAGTTAATAAGAATCCTATCTGATTAAAGTCACGTGCCCCTTAAAATGAGCCGATTCAGCTGTAAAATTAGATTTCACTGACAAGGAGTAAGCATAAACGCCTGAAGGCGCATAGTAAGCTCCATTATTCACATTTCCAACCCATGGCTCTAATGGATCATTAGACAAGAATATCACATCTCCCCACCTATCAAACACTATTAACTGATAGTCATTATCTGTGTGCCCTTTAATTTCAGGAAAGAACACCTCGTTAATTCCATCATTATTAGGAGTAAATGCGCTCGGCACATACACCAAAAGCTCAGTATTCACGAAAACGCTCTCACAATAAGTACTACTGCAATTATTAACTGTAATAGCCTCTAAACAAACTTCATAATTAACATATTCTTCATCAGGAAATTCATATTGCCAGTACTCAGATTGAGTTTCGACTAGCTCATCATCTATAAACCAGTTTAAATTCTCGAACTCGATAGACTCATTTGTAAACTCAGTGGTAGGATTTAAATAGGAAAGCTCATTTTCTGAAGCACTAAAATGGGCATGCGAATTACTCCAACCTTCGACTACTGAAGGTAATGACATCTCTGAAAAACAACCATTCGAGCTGAGTGCATTTAGGGTAATATCAAATAAAGCCCCTTCATCAACCTCTAACAGGTATGTAGATAAATTAATCAACTCGTTATTTATTTCCCAGGTATAAGTAGTGTTATCCTCTTCTCCGTAAACATTCGAAAGCTCTACTGTGAAGGGCGCACACTGCGCTAAGTCAAACGCATTAATTAAAACTAAGGGAGATTGATTTACAGTAACATTAATCGATGTTTCTGCTGAGCACCCTATGCTATTCAGAGCTTCTACTGTAACCTCCGAATTAGAGTCAGCCGTAAACTGATAGACCATTAAATCCTCACCTATGAAATCTCCGTCTACATACCAAATCGTATTTACAGATTCGGCATCAATACTTATATAAACCTCGTCTCCCGAACACGCAATCATATTATCGCTCAAAACGGGTGAGAAAATATTTTCTATTGTAATCAAAAGTGAGTCGGTTAACGTGCAGACATCATTTGACATGGTATAGCTAACTAAAGTAGACCCTAACCCTAAATTCAATAGCTCTATTTGAGTTGAAACAGCTGAAGTTTGAGCGCTCCATTGTATATCAAAATCACTTGGCTCGACTGGATAATTTATATAAATAGGCTGATTCAAACATGTAATCACATCAGGAATGACCTCGTAAGGAAATCCACTCACAAAATCTAATTGAAAGTTAGCTTGAGAACTTTCGCAGATCGGATTATTTGTAGCCTCGAAAGTATACACTGCAGAATTAGAAACAGAGTATGCTAACTCTGAGAAAACTAGAGGAATCTCAGCCACAAACCATTCCCCTGGAACTGTCACTAAATCGTCTAAATCTAAAGTACCTGAAGCTTCGCAAAACACAAAACTTTCGTCTTCTCCTGCATCAACAAACTCAAGTACACTTATATTCAAAACCAATTGAGAAGGCACGCAATTATTCACCTCTTGCTCTACAAATGTATAAGACTCAACAGATGCACTAAGGCTTACAGTTGAGTTTATCTCATTTCCTTGATCATCTGTAATGATATATGAAGAAGAAGCAACATCATCGGGAATTAATCCATTCAAGTCAACCGCCATTCCAGTGTTACATAATTGCACCGCTATATCCTGACTATGAAAAGCATTCTCTTCTATTTCTACACTTATGCTAGACTGAAGATTAGGACAGCTGTTATTTGAGCTTACTACAAAAAAGAGTTCCATATCACCTCCTATTTCTAGATTAAGCGAATCCGAAATTGGATTATTATCGATATCAAACCATTGTATATCCCATGAATCATTATTAAAACCAGTTTCTTCCATTAGACTAGTAGGTTCATCGGAAGTACACAGATATAAATCTAGGATTTGAGGAAGCGTTGGATTATCATCCACAAAAACAGTGACAATCACCTGTTCCACAGGACATATTGTATGATTTGACCTAAAAGTAAAAGAGTTCTCTCCGAGTTCAGGTATTAATAATTGAGACTCTAATTCACTTTCACCACTCAACCAAACTCCACTGCTTAGCTCATCTCCAGAAAAGAACTGAGTTAAATCTATTAACTCTCCATTCTCACAGAACACTATTAGGCTATCTTCACCTGCAAAGTTAAATTGCTCGTTAACGATATTGACAGTAGACATCTCCAACGCACAACCAACGGCAGACACATGATATTCATAACCTCCATCTAGACCTTCTTCTGGATTATAAATCCCATCAAATAACTCTCCTTCTGGAGTATACCAATCTCCAAAAGAAGTAATACCAACTTCTAAAAAAGAATCTAAATTAACTTCGGTAGCATTAGAGCATACTTCGATCGTATCATTTTCTCCTGCGCTTACTTCATCAATAAAAATCACTTCGACATAAGAAATATCTGCAGTACAAGGAACACTTCCAATAACTGTATAGCGATACAACCCTTCTTCTAAATCTATCTCCGTAAGATTATTATTAATCAGATTATTACCCCCATCGTACCAAACTCCTCCTGCATCAGCAGTTTCATCTACATAGTCATCTAAATTTAGATTAACCCCTTCCAAAGAGCACACTAGAGCTGTTTGATCTTCTCCTGCGTTAGGAAGTTCATTCTTAATAACAGAAAGCGTAGCAAACGAATTATTACACCCAAGAACAGAATCTATCAGATAAGTAAAAGTCTCCGATTCATCAGTAACGGGATTAAAAACTCCATCAATTTCTGTACTCTCAGAATTTAACCAAATCCCATTAGGATCTGGCCCTCCGCCCATAGGCTCTATCAAATCAAACTCCTCAAAGTCTTCACATATAATATATACGGTTCCATCTCCAGGATTGGCTGGTTCATTTATCAAAACAGGATAAATCGCTGTATTTAAACATCCTTCGTTAACTCTACTAAGGTAATAGTAAGGAGTAATATCTATGAAGTTCACCTCTTGCACTAACTGATTATTCCCGTTAGACCAAAAAGCTCCTTCACTTATATATTCAGGTAAGATTTGACTAAAGTCGAGTGTCTCAAAATTTGAACATGAATAGATAATCCCAGAACTTCCTAAATTGACATTATCTTCTAGAACTGAAAAAAAAGCTTCCACCAGCACTTCCGAACCTGAAGAGACAATAACTTGATAAGAACCTAAACAGAGGTTTTGAATAGAACTTAAGCCGGTTGTATTGGTCTCAATTAATAGAATAGCGCCTGAATCATCATTCCATCTGTAAGTGTACTCCTGAGCGTCAGGCATAGACAACTCACACCCTCCATCACATGAAAAACAAGAGCTCACAGAAGTAATGTCTAAATTCATATCTGTAAAAATGAATTCCTGACCACTGGTAACATGAAATAAAAAGAGTGTAAACACACTGAATATTAGCGCCTTCATGGTTTATTTAAGTGCTTGATCTACTAAGTAAAAGTTATTAACAATAATACAAAAAAGGGTCACACATAATTAGATTGCGTGACCCATTTTGATTTATTTATTGTTTGGTTAAGGTAAAATTTTCACTTTTCCGCTATCGGAATAAATTTCTTTTCCTGAATTATTCTTGACTAAAACTAACCATGCAAACTCAGAATCTGGAGCAGCATATGTCCCATCTGGCATAGTCCCTTTCCATGGCTTGCCTTCTTCAGATTCATATATGAGCTGACCTTTCATGTTATGAATTGTGAACATCAGCTGACCATAATTAGGATCTGAGAGACTAGGTAAGAAGTTTTCAGCTTGTGCGATAGCACTCGGTGCCGACACTTCTACTGGCTCATCTAACTTGATATATCTAAAGCTAGAATCACTACATCCAAACTCATTCTCCACCTTAAGAGTCACAAGCTTTTTTCCAGCCTTGGAATACTCAAAAGTAGGATTGATATCGGTAGAAGTAAATTCATCATCTATCTGCCAATAGCTCGCATCAGCTTTTTCGGAAAGATTAGAAAATTTCACCTGCCCTTTAGACCGCTCATTCCAAGCAAATTTAGCCTCGGGTTTAGGCAATACTATAATTTTAGATTCAATCTTCTCAGTGGATTTCGAAAGAATCAATGTTACATTGTATTCTCCGGGCTCGTTAAATGTCCTGACAGGATTGGTTTCCGTAGAGAAATCTGCATTACCAAAATTCCAAAGAAAACGTGCAGCCTCTGAAATGTTTTCAGTTTTGAACTCGATTTTCTCTCCTGCACAAATCTCAACAGCAGAACTAATAATAAATGGTGCCGTATTTATTGGTGCTTCATTTTTTTCAATTTTTTCTGTAGACTTTTCTTCCAACTGATTTTTTACTTCAACGGAATGCTTTTCAATAACAGAAACAGTCTTAGGGAGGGTTTTGTTTTCTTGAACTATGCTCTGTACTTCAGCTATTAAATTGTCTTTATTGCTATTATTAACGTCTTTATCGGCACCTTCAATGAATGGATGGCTTTCATCTACCGAAACATCATTATCATCAAGTAAAACCAAAGGAATTTCTCCTGACATATCATTATAGTCTAGGGCATTTAAAGAGAAATTAGACCGATCTTCAATGCCTTTAGAAATTCCTTGGGTAGAATCATTAATCGCAGCTGTAACTAGAACATACGTAATTCCAGACATTAAAATAAGCGCTGTAACTACCGCTGCGGCCATTGTACTTAGTGAAGATGCAGACTTGCCTTCAAGCCTCATTTCCAACTCCTCCCAATGCTTGCTATCAAAAGGTAACTCAAAGTCATTAAGACTTTCCTTCATTCCTTTTTCTAAATTATTAAAATTTTCTCTCATCCTAAAATCTCTGGTCTCTTAATAATATGTTCTTTAAATTTCTTTTGGCCTTGGATAGATTCGACTTGCTCGTACCTACGCTAATCCCAACTTTTTCGGCTATTTCCGCATGTGTCATTTCCTCAAAAACAAACATGTTAAAAACAGCTCTATATGCCGGAGTTAACTCTTGCAATGCCTCTATAACTTGACTTGCTTTAAGTTTAACTTCCTTATCGTCATCTTCCTCCTCTTCCGTCTCGCTGAAATTTTCGATGGACTCCATTAGGAAAAAGTCATTTTTCTTTTTTCTAAATTCATCTATGGCATTATTTACCACGATTCGTCTAATCCACCCTTCAAGCGATCCAACTCCATCATAAGATTTAATTTTACTAAACACTTTAATAAAAGCATCTTGCAGTAAATCTTTTGCTAACTCTGAATCTTTTGCATATCTCAAGCAAACAGGCAGCATTCTTCCATAAAACAATCTATAGAGCCTTTCCTGTGCTTTTCTATCTCCGCTTGCGCAGAGTCTAGCTAACTCTATAAACTCTGACTTCTCAGAACTCATTATATAGACGGGTTTATTTTAAAATGGTTGCCGCAAGATAGACAATAATTAATGCCAAACAGAACCTAACACAGCATTACATGAGGATTTCAAATTTCAATTCTCAGTGAACTTTCTACAAACTGGTCTATCTCCCTTTTCGACTTATAGTCTGACACACAAAGGAATGACATGGTTTTCTCTTTATCAAAAAGCCGAAGCGAGGAGGTGAGAACAAAAACTTTAGTAGCTGGATAAAGCGAATAGTACTTTAACTGATAGTGTTCTAGAAAATCAAAACCTGACTTGATAGGCATATTTAAGTCCACATATATGACTTCAGGAAATGGACTAGAATGAGCTAAAAGTGATAATGCTTCATCTACTGAATAAGCAGCTTTTTTTTTAATAGTGCTATCTATAAGATTAATAAACTCTCCTAAAATAAATATACAGCTCGGGTCATCATCAATTAAAAGCGCGGTATTTATAAATTCCTTCTCCATTTTCTCCTCCAACAAATAAATAATGGAATCCAACCACTTTAGTAAGAATCCTTCCTAATTTACCGTAGGCGAATTCTTACTTGAAATTTGACGTAAATTCGCGAAATGAAACGAGTGGTAATAGGTCTTTCTGGTGGAGTTGATTCAAGTGTAGCTGCACTATTACTTAAGGAGAAAGGATATGATGTAATAGGAATATTCATGAGAAACTGGCATGACGATTCTGTTATCATAGATGATGAGTGCCCATGGATAGAAGATAGCAATGACGCTATCTTAGTAGCCGAAAAAATCGGCATTCCGTTTCAAGTAATCGACCTCAGTAAGGACTACAAAGAACGAATCGTTGATTACATGTTTAAGGAATATCAAGAAGGCCGAACTCCGAATCCCGATGTGTTATGCAATCGAGAAATAAAATTTGACTTGTTCCTAAAAGCTGCATTACAACTTAATGCCGATTATATCGCTACTGGTCACTACTGTCAAAAAGACTCTATTAAAAGCACTGAGGGAAATGTAACACACCGACTTCTAGCTGGAGCTGATCGAAATAAGGACCAGAGTTATTTTTTATGTCAGCTAAATCAGGAGCAATTAAGTAAAGCTTTATTCCCTATTGGTCATTTGCAAAAAAGTGAAGTAAGGAGAATAGCGAAAGAAAATGGACTAGCTACTGCAGAAAAAAAGGATTCTCAGGGATTATGTTTTATAGGAAAGGTGAAGCTACCTGTTTTCCTTCAACAAGAATTAGAGCCTAAGGAAGGAAAAGTAAAAGAAATAGCTAGAGACTCCATGGACATCAAGCCTCTGAATATAAATGGCAGCATCAGCTTCACCGATGATGAATTAGAAGAAATTAGTGCTGAAACAAGCTTTAAAGACCTAAGCCCCGAAACAATAGGAGTTCACCCAGGCGCTCATTATTTCACCGTAGGTCAACGAAAGGGGTTAGATATAGGCGGAAAGAAACTACCTCTGTTTGTTTTAGGAACAGACACCAAAGAAAACGTACTCTATGTGGGACAGGGGGAAGATCACCAAGGATTATACAGGAATGCCCTTAAAATTAAAAATGAGGACATAAGCTGGTTAAGAACAGATATGACTTTAAAAGAAGGAGAGAAAAAAGAGTATTCTGTGAGAATTAGATACCGACAAGAGCTAAGGAAAGCCACCCTTTTAAAAAAGGCAGGTGGATTATATATTGTATTTCCAACTCCCGAAAAAAGTATAGCCAAAGGCCAATTTGCTGCCTGGTATATGGATGATGAGCTAATTGGTAGCGGAGCTATTAGCTAATTCAAAAATTATTTCACCGAAACCTTTTTTTCGCACGAGACTAAGTGATTTTTCACCCTTAATTTGCCAAAGTTTGCTCGAGATGTCCGTTTAAATTATCACGATTTAAGCTATCCCCAAAGCCATGCAACTTTGAGCTACTTTTGGTTGTCTTTGAAGGACAAAAGGGTCAATAATAAAACTATATTTAGATAATTCCGCAGTGAAGAACAATTTAAAAATAACATCTAACTCTCTAAAAAGGATGCCTTTGTTCGTTTTGATGTTATCATTTTTGTTCATCTCATTCAGCAGCGTTGCAACGCACATAGTAGGTGGTGAGATTTTTTATTCAAAGCTAGCTGGTGATTCTTATGAAATTACTTTAATTGTCTATCGAGATTGTGGTCCCGATAATACTTTAGGAACAGGCTTTGATGATATTGCGCTAGTAGGGGTTTATAATAATGGAAACTTGCTTAATGAATTAAATTTATCACTAAGCGATGCGGAAATTTCTTTTGTTCCCATAAGCTTAGAAAACCCGTGTTTCATTCTTCCTCCTAACTTATGTATACAGCAGGTGGTTTATCGGACTACTCTTAATCTAACTCCAATTTTCGGGGGTTATGATTTGGTCTACCAAAGATGCTGCAGAAACGAAAGTATAGCTAACTTAGTAAATCCAGGAGACACAGGAATGACCATGTGGGCCACCATTCCTGGTTCAGAAACTAATGCAGAAGGAATAAATAATTCTGCCACATTTAATAATACACCTCCAGTGGCCATGTGTCTCGGAGGTGAGTTTTTCTTTGACCATTCAGCTACGGATATAGATGGAGATTTACTGTCTTATGAATTATGTACCCCATTCTTTGGTGGTGACCCAGACAATCCTGCACCTAACCCACCTGCCCCACCCTTTAATGAGATTTTATGGGGACCAGGGTATTCTAACGAAATTCAGGTAGCCTCAGAGCCTAATTTCCAAATAGACCCAGTAACAGGACAAATGACAGGAACGCCAACTCAGCTAGGAAGGTATGCCGTGGGTATTTGCGTCAGCGAATACAGAAACGGGCAGCTCATTAACACAACTATGAGAGATTTTCAGTACCAAGTTACTAGCTGCGACCCTAATATTATAGCTGCTATTCCTAATCAAACTCAGTTTTGTGATGGGCTTTCTTTTCAATTCGAGAATGAGTCGTTCAATGCTAGTTCATTCTTTTGGGATTTCGGTGACCCTAACTCTAGTCAGGACACGTCATCTATAAACTCTCCTTTTTATGCTTACTCAGTAGAAGGTGAATATGAAGTAACTTTAATAGCCAATCCTACTTGGCCGTGCGCTGATACAACTAGTAATTTCTACAATGCTTATCCTCCATTAGAAGCCATAATAGAAAGCGTCATATTTGAGTGCAATAATGGAACTCCTGAATATACCTTTACAGGGTCAGATAATTATGATCAAGGGGCTGAATTTGTCTGGAGTTTTACTCCCGAATTTGATAGTGAAACTTTCAATAACTCCGAATTAACTCAAGATGCTCCTGAAGCAGGGGATTACGTTTTATCTTATTCTGTTACAGAGAATGACTGTGATGCCACTGAAACCTATAACTTATCGGTTCCACCGGAGCCTGAAGCGATTTTAAGCAGTCAAACTTTATTTTGTGATGGGTTTACATTTGATTTTGAGAATGAATCAACAGATGGAGAACTATTTTCGTGGGACTTTGGGGTAATTGGCTCAGACAACGATGTTAGCGGAGTCTTCGAACCTTCATTCACCTTCCCAGACTCAGGAGACTACACAGTAAACTTAGAAGTATTTAGTCAGAACACCTGCCCAGATGCAGTATCTTCAACTTATTCAATTCAAGGATTACTAGATCCGTTTTTTACGTCCCCAGACCCTCAATGCTTCAATGGTCACAGCTTTGATTTTCAGGCTTCAGGATTTGATTCCCAAAACCCTACAATAGATTGGGACTTCGGGCTAAACGCTTCCCCTACTGGCTCTGACCAGCCTATTGTCAACAATGTAACATGGAGTTCTTCTGGTAATTACCAAGTTGATTTGGCCATCTCAGAAAACAATTGCACAAAAGTAATTAGTCAAAATATTTCTATAGTAGCCAACCCTATTCCTGACTTCTCCCTTTTTGGAGATGAAGGCTGCCCTCCACTAACGGTTAATTTCTTCAATGCTTCAGAGTCTCAAGTTCCACTAATGTACACTTGGGATTTTGGTGATGGACAATCATCAGAAGAAGTAAATCCTACCCATCAATATAGTGCTCCTGGAGTCTATGACGTTTCTCTAGTAGTCACCTCTAGCGCTGGATGTACAGATGAAGTTAATGTTTCTTATCAAGATATAATAAACGTATACCCTACTCCTACTGCTGGATTCGAGTCTGATTTATACACTGTCTCATACCTAGAGCCTACAGTAAACATCACAAATACCAGCACTGGAGGAACCTCCTGTTTTTATGATTTTGGAGATGGCGCTTTTACTGCAGACTGCAACCCCACTCATGACTTTGAAGATGTGGGGTTTTTAGAAGTCGTTCAAACTGTCACTAACAATTTTGGCTGTTTTGATATCGCTACTGTCATGATAACTGTAGAGGGACATTTATTTTACGCCCCCAATACATTCACACCAAATAATGACGGTCTAAATGAAATATTTAAACCCCTAGCTGTAGGCGTCTCTAAATATGAATTTAGAATCTTTAATAGATGGGGAGAAGTTATATTCGAAACAGAAGACCACAATGAAGGATGGAATGGTTCTGTAAATAAAGGGTCAAGCTACGCTCCTAACGGCACGTATACTTATCAAGTAATAGTTAATGACTTTACTGGCTATCCTCACGAATACAATGGCCATGTTACCTTAACTAGATAATTCCCTTACATGTATTAATTTGTACAATTTTATTGGATTCTCATAAATTTTTCTACATTTGGAAACAGTAAGAACAAATTTTAAAGATTTAAACATGTCAGACGGGAACAATCAAGATGATATTTTTTCAAAAGCAGTAAGAGCTGGAAAGCGTACTTACTTTTTTGATGTGAAGACGACAAGAGGAAACGATTTATACCTCACCATCACTGAGAGTAAGAGGAAGTACGATGATGACGGTAATTTCTCTTACGAAAAGCACAAGTTATTTCTTTATAAGGAAGACTTCGATAAGTTCTCTGACGGACTAGTCGAAACTGTAGATAAGATTAAAGAGCTTCAAGCCTCAGGAAACTATTCTAAAGAATCTCCAATGGACAAAGTAGAGAGTACTGACGAAATCTCAGAAGACACTTTGACTGACGAAGAGTTTTCTGATGTGAAATTTGAAGATTTATAGAACAAAAAAAGTTATGAATATTTAAATGCTGGCACATGCCAGCATTTTTTATGAAATTAAAAAACGACCACTTTTGAAAGATAATAACATAGGAGACGCTTTTAGACAGAGAACATGGAACGAGACTAAATCCAATGACAGCTGGTCCATTTTTAAAATTATGGCTGAGCTAGTAGAGGGATATGATAGAATGCAAAAAATAGGCCCTTGTGTTTCTATTTTTGGTTCAGCTAGAACGAAACCAGACAATAAGTATTATCAAATGGCTGATGATATCGGGTTTTTACTGACGAAGAAAGGATACGGGGTTATAACTGGAGGAGGCCCAGGGATTATGGAAGCCGGTAATAAAGGAGCTCAAAGAGGTGGTGGGACTTCAGTAGGACTGAACATCGACCTTCCATTTGAGCAGTCTAGCAATCCTTATGTCGATAACAATAAGAATATCGATTTTGACTACTTCTTCGTAAGAAAAGTGATGTTCGTTAAATACTCACAGGGATTTATAGTAATGCCTGGCGGATTCGGAACATTAGATGAACTCTTCGAGTCATTAACATTAATTCAAACCCTGAAAATAGCTAGATTCCCTATTATTTTGGTAAGTAAGAGTTTCTGGGCAGGATTAATTGACTGGATCAAGACTACCTTACTGGAAGCTGAGAATAACATTTCTGAAAAGGATTTGGACCTATTCGTCATGGTAGATACAGCTGAAGAAGCAGTAAAAGAAATAGATAATTTCTATCAGAAATATTTACTTAAGCCTAATTTCTAGAGGTTATTTGGAATAATTAATGAGAAGTATCTCTTGATTGACAATATAAGCTTTAATGAAAATAGATTTTTCATTGTCTCAATCTACCAACTAGGGCATGATACTCCACTTTTTTTTCTTTTTGGAGCACGCTTTAACTTGTCTTTACAGTACCACGGTCTAAACATGGTGTATTTCAAACTAAAATAGAAGTCTGCTCCATATGTTCTACCTACTCCTATTAAACTACCTAAATTATCTGTACCAAAGATTACTGAATAAATTCTTATGGCAGCTCCAACCCTTAGCTTTTGATAATTCTGAATGGTTAGCGGCAAAGCCACTTCTAACTGTCTTCTCTCGTATCTAGGGGTAACAGAAAACGTACTATTTCTTTTTACCCCTAATTTTCTTTTTCGATAAAACCCGTGGATTAAAGTAGAGTTGGCATAAAACCCCTTACCGAAATTATAATCAAACTGAGCACTTAATGCTGTAGGAAGAGCCATTCGATAACTGCTGTTTTCAGAATCACTAGACAAACGCAAAAGCTCTTCATTTATCAATGCATCTATCTCAGCAACCTCCTCTGGGTCAGTGTCACCATAATTTTCCCAAACTAAAGAATCTTCGATGCTAAACTCTCTATAAAAGCCGTTCTTTATCCCTATCCTACCTACATCTAAAAGACTTAACCCAAACTTGTACTGATAGTCTTTTAGTTTGCATTTCCCTGCCGCATGAGGAAGGTAACCCTGGGCGCTCTTCTTCATTTTCTTATAATTAAACCCCAGATCTAAACCGAGTCCAGATCCATTTCCTAGAATACCAGAAGCTCCTTCCTGATCAGATGATATATTCGGAAGGCCATATTCTCCTGCAAACTCAAACGAATTTAGTACAGAATCATTTTGTACTTGATAATTCCACTTTTGTACATTTAATCCCGCACCAGCTAATCCATTTAAATACTTTAAGTTTCCTCCTAAGGTGTACATATCACGACCGCTTTGGCTTATTATATATGAAAAATTAGCTCCGTATTCCAACCAGGACAAAGATCCTATATTCGCATTGCTAGTGGTGTATTCATTGCCTAATTGATCTTCGAAATCAAAGCCATTCTCAGCATGATTAGCTAAGTGAGCAGGGACTCCACTTACAGAGGTAACGCTTCTTAGATTCATAAATAGACCCCCACCAAATTTTCCGTAAGAAACGCTTAAACTTGGCCCATGAATCTGAACATCTACATAAGCTGAATATGGAGCTCCACCTCGGTCATATAAGGGCTCTGTTTCATTTCCTGCTGCTCCTTCTCTGGAGATAGCTAACAAGTTGCTATTAAAGTATGCATAGTCATTTAATACATAGGTCGAAGCACCTACAATATTGAAATCTATAAACGCTTTAGAATCTGCAGAGCTCGAAGGATTCAAAAAAATCGTATTCGCAGGTGCGTAGTTACTGTTCGCTATCCCCATGTTTTCTTGAGAATGAAGCATAAAGCATTGCAACGCTAACACGAGTGAAAAACCTATCCTTCTCACGGCTGAATTTGAATTATCTCTACTACCTTAACATCTGCCAAAATAGGCGTATGAGGCGGAACAGTGCCATCACTAGAACCGTTTTCGCCAAACCCTAAGTAGGATGGAATGATAATTCTACACGTTTCTCCTTCATTCATTTCTTTAAGAATGGATAGAATCCCTATAATTACCTGGTTAGGAGATGAAAGATTCAAATAAAGAGGCTCTTCCGCAGTGACCTTATTGAAGACAGCCCCATTTAAAAAACTGCAGGTATATGCTACAGCTAAATCATCTGAAGAAAGAACTTTTT
>TARA_B110000091_G_scaffold120840_1_pt1 | contig 17510 bp, 18 predicted proteins | sample TARA_B110000091 | Tara Oceans TARA_B110000091 (sample SAMEA4397278) | marine metagenome | biome: Polar Biome; feature: [DCM] deep chlorophyll maximum layer (ENVO:01000326); material: water (ENVO:00002006), including particulate matter (ENVO:01000060) such as... | depth 35 m
AGGCAAGCAAACGCGCATGCCACTCTCCGCGCTCAGCATTGATATTTTTGGTGCGGATATAGACGGCTCCCCACTGGTGTTTGAGAGCGGCGACCAAGACGGCATTATGGCGTCAGCAGGTCGTGAGCTCGTTCCACTTCCATGGGTGGCAGGCGACGCATCCTTAGATCTTCGGGTCATGCAAAACGAGGATGGCAGCCCATTTGCGGGAGACCCCCGCACAGCGCTCAGCAATGTATTAAACCGTTTTTCAGACCATGGGTGGAACGTCGTTGCCGCCTGTGAATTAGAGTTTTTTCTGCTGGAAGATGGTGGCAATTTAACCCCCCCCATTAACCCAAAGACAGGTCGGCGTTTGTCCGGCACCGAAATCCTTTCAATGCGCGAGCTCGATGGGTTTGACGCCTTTTTCAACGATGTTTCCGACGGGGCAAAGTTGATGGGACTAGGCAATCTAACAATAACTGGCGAGGCTGGCATTGGACAGTTTGAAGTCACGATGACCCATGGCCCAGCACTTCATATTGCTGATAACGTGATTTTACTTAAGGAACTGATCAAAGGCACTGCCCGCAACCATAAAATGGCAGCTACTTTCATGGCCAAACCTTTTGCAGCAGAAAGTGGCAATGGGCTACACACCCATTTCTCTGTGTTAGACGCCGTTGGCGAAAACATTTTCTGTGATGAAAGCCAACTCGAATCAGCCGTGGCTGGTTGCTTGCAAGCATTTGAAGCCAGCACATTATTTTTTGCCCCCTATGCCAACAGCTTTGAGCGTTTTGTGATTGGTGCGCATGCACCAACCTCTGCCACTTGGGGCTACGAAAACCGAACTGTAGCGATACGTATTCCAAGCGGTCCTAAGGCCGCTACTCGAATAGAGCATCGGGTGGCTGGTGGCGATGCAAACCCATATCTGATGTTTGCTGCTATTTTTGGTGCTGCCTTGGAGGGAATTGAGCTCAGAGCCAAGCCACCCAAGGCCATAACCGGAAATGCCTATACTCAACCTTCAGCAATGCCCGGTTTGCTTCCAAATTTAGCTGCCGCAATAAGGGGGATTGATAGTCTGCTCTTGATTAAGTTTATACCCTCAATGATTTTGCAAAATCTCGCAGCGACTAAGACTCAAGAGCGCTATTTGTTTGAAAAGATGTCAGACCATGAAGCCCTTTTAGCCCTAGTCGACACGGCGTAATCATGTCTTTTCAATTGAACAATTCAGGCCTAGGTTGTTCTAATATTTGAAAGAGGTCTTATGCTTATTGGCATTTTACAGTGCGGCCACGCGCCCGACGACGTTCAAGCCAAACATGGTGATTTTGATGCTATGTTTGCAGACTTACTGCAGGGGCAAGACTTCAATTTTAAAACCTGGGACGTTGTGGATCAAGACTTCCCCCCCTCTCCACTTGAGGCCGATGGCTGGCTCATCTCTGGATCAAAACATGGCGCTTACGAGCACCACGCGTTTATTAAGCCTCTGACTGAGTTGATCAAAGACATCTATGCGAGCTCTCGGCCCATGGTTGGCGTGTGTTTTGGCCACCAAGTCATCGCTCAGGCTTTGGGTGGAAAAGTCGAGAAGTTCAATGGTGGCTGGGCCATCGGCCGTCAGGATTATAACTTCGGCTCCCATGGTACTGTGACCCTGAACGCCTGGCACCAAGACCAAGTCACAGCCCTACCTCCTGGAGCGGAGTTGATTGCTACAAGTGACTTTTGCAAATATGCAGGTGTAGTCTACGGCAAGAAAGCCTACACAATTCAACCACATCCCGAATTCAGTAATTCCATCTTTACCGACTATGTGAGTGCACGCCGTGACAGCACTTCATATCCACCCGAGTTGATGGATCAGGCTGAACAAATGACCAATGTCCCCACGCAGGAAACCGCAATAGCGACTGATATTGCCGCCTTCTTCAAGGGGAATTTTATACCTGAGGTGCTCGCATGAACTGGAAAAATAGTTTGCCTGAAGCAGCAAAGTCTTATGTCGGCGACCGCCAGCTAGATGAGGTGGAGTGCGTCATTTCAGACTTTCCCGGTGTGGCTCGCGGTAAGGCGGTGCCCGCGTCAAAATTTGCTAAGCAAAAGCATTTTTACTTGCCTAATTCAATATTTCTTCAAACACTTACAGGCGAATGGGCGGAAGCGGCTGGAGAGGAAGGCTGGGTCGAACCAGACATGATATTAAGGCCAGATCTAGATACCGCCACTGCTGCGCCATGGACAGCAGATGTAACCTTGCAAGTGATACATGACGCATATGGCCGTGACGACACACCAATCCCCACGGCACCCCGTAATGTACTGAAACGTGTCGTTCAGCTGTTTCGTGATAAAGGATTAGAGCCTGTTGTTGCCCCTGAATTAGAATTTTTTTTGGTGGCCCGCAACATAGATCCAGCTAAGGCTATTACCCCAATGATGGGCCGCTCTGGCCGCCCCGCCGCTGGCCGCCAAGCCTATTCCATGTCAGCAGTGGATGAATATGGCCCAGTGATCGACGATATCTACGACTTTGCAGAAGCTCAAGGCTTTGAAATCGACGGGATCACCCAAGAGGGCGGTGCCGGCCAAGTGGAAATCAATCTCCAACATGGCGACCCCGTTAAGCTGGCTGACGAAGTGTTTTACTTTAAACGCCTGATCCGCGAAGCAGCACTTAAACATGACTGTTTTGCCACTTTCATGGCCAAGCCAATCGCTCAAGAGCCCGGGTCCGCTATGCATATCCACCATTCCTTCTTGGATTCAGAAGGGCAAAATATCTTTGTCGGCCCACAGGGTGGGGAGACAGATATTTTCTATCACATGATCGCCGGCCTACAAAACCATCTCCCCTCAGTGATCGCCATGCTGGCACCTTATGTTAATAGCTACCGGCGCTACGTCAAAGATCACGCGGCACCTATTAACCTTGAATGGGCACGCGACAATCGCACTACCGGCATTCGCATTCCCTTGTCAGACCCGCAGGCGCGCAGAATTGAAAATCGTTTGGCAGGTATGGATTGCAACCCCTATCTCGGTATTGCCGCATCTTTAGCCTGTTGCTACCTCGGGCTGGAAGATCAGGAGCGCCCCGACAAACAATATCGTGGCGATGCCTATGATGGCGAAGAAGCAATTCCCTACGACCTATTCACTGCTCTTGATTTGTTCGACAAAGCTAAGCGCATGCATGAGGTGCTCGACCCAGAATTTGCCCGGGTATATTCCATTGTAAAACGCACAGAGTATAGTGAGTTTCTACAGGTAATATCACCTTGGGAGCGTGAGCACCTTTTGCTGAATGTCTAACTTTCTTTACGCAAACGACCGCCGCGCCACCTACCCATCTAGCTGGTACGCCGAAAGCGTAGATGAGACGACCCGCCGCGCGCGCCTAGATATGCCGGTATCCTGCGATGTCTGTATAATTGGAGCTGGTTTTACAGGATTGTCCACTGCCCTACATCTGGCGCAAAAAGGCTTCACCGTCATAGTTCTTGAGGCCCACCGCGTTGGGTTTGGAGCTTCCGGACGCAATGGTGGGCAAATGGGCTCTGGTTTAAACTACGACCAACAAAAGTTAGAAAAAGCTATGGGCAGGGATGCGGCACATCAGCTGTGGGAAATGACCCAAGAGGCAAAATCTCTAACCCGTAGCCTGATAGCCCAATATGCTCCTGAATCGGGCTACAAGCCGGGAGTGGCCGAGGCCTCTTTCAGCCAAAAAGACAGCGACGCTAGCCATGCTAAAGCAGATTATTTGGCAAAGCACTACGGCTATACTGAAATTGAATGCCTCGACAAGTCTGCGGTTTTAAACTTAATCAAGTCCTCACGCTACAGCGGGGGTATTTTAGATTGGGGTGCTGGACACCTACACCCTCTGCGCTACGCTCTTGGCTTGGCTAAGGCAGCCGAAGTAGCCGGAACCATCATATATGAAGACAGTGCAGTGGAGCAGGTCCAAGACGGAACGCCGTCTATCGTACACACTAAGCACGGTCAGGTGAAAGCAAGCTATGTAGTTCACGCCACCAACGGCTATCATGGCAGCCTCAACCATAAGCAGGCCACGCGGGTGCTGCCCATCAACAACTACCTGGCTGCCACAGCTCCACTTACCGATCCACAATCCGTCTTAACCAAAAACATCGCCGTGGCCGATAATCGTTTTGTTTTAAATTATTACCGCCTCAGTCATGACAATCGGCTGATCTTTGGCGGTGGTGAAAGCTATGGCACTAAATTCCCTCGCGATATTTTTTCCAAGGTTCGCCGCCCCCTCACTGAAATCTTTCCACAGCTAACAGATGTGGAACTGACCCATGCCTGGGGTGGGACCCTAGGTATCACAACAACCCGCCTGCCAATGTTTGCACGCGTTGGATCACATCAGCTCACAGCCTCAGGCTATTCTGGCCATGGAGTCGCTATGGCAGGGTTTGCTGGGCTAGTGCTTGCCGAAACTATTGCCGGCAATGCCTCACGGTTTGATCTTTTATCCAAGCTACCCGGCCCAGCCTTTCCAGGCGGTCAAGCCTTGAGGAGCCCAATTATGACTTTAGCCATGACATGGTTCTCTCTGCGCGATAGGCTAGGCTTATGATTATTTTAGAGAGAGCCCCTCGCTATAGATCTCCCAAAACCGCAACTACCGCCGGTTGGTTTACGGTAGCCAATGGTAAATGGGCGTGGGCCGGCGCGCCGCCGCGTTCCAACCAGCGCTTTGTCACCTGTTAATCGGCCAAACACTTCTGGCCAAAAATATTCCCGCCAGAGCCCAAAGGCGCCGGCCGTAATTATCAAAGGTCACCCAATGAAAGACCAATCTTCCAACAGCTGGGAAGCTCGGGCCGACGCCCATTCCTTCTACGGCTTTACTGATTTGCCAACGATTGAAAGCCGGGGCGCAACCGTCCTAACACATGGCGAAGGACCCTATGTATTTGACGTGCACGGCCGTAAGTTCCTCGATGCGAATTCAGGACTTTGGAATATGGTGGCAGGTTTTGACCATGCCGGCATCGCCCAAGCAGCCAAAGACCAGTATGATCGCTTCCCTGGCTATCATGCCTTTTTTGGGCGCATGTCAGATCAAACTGTGATGCTCTCTGAAAAGCTTGTGGAAGTATCACCATTTGACACTGGTAAAGTTTTTTATACAAACTCAGGATCAGAAGCAAATGATACGATGGTCAAAATGCTCTGGTTTCTCCATGGCTCAGAAGGTAACACAGAACGGCGTAAGATCATCACTCGCAAAAATGCCTATCACGGAGTGACTGCGGTTTCTGCTTCCATGACCGGCAAACCTTACAATGCAGTTTTTGGCCTACCCCTACCAGGATTTTTGCATCTGACCTGCCCCCACTATTGGCGCGAAGGTCGTCCCGGTGAAACTGAGGCTCAGTTTACCGTCAGACTTGCCAAAGAGCTGGAGGATATGATCCTTGACGAAGGTTCAGAAACAATCGGAGGCTTCTTCGCTGAGCCAGTTCTTGGGGCTGGTGGGGTTATCCCACCCCCCGCAGGGTATTTTCAAGCCATACAACCCGTTTTGCAAAAGTACGACATTCCACTTATCTCAGATGAGGTTATTTGCGGCTTTGGACGCACTGGGTACACTTGGGGCTGCGAAGCATATAACTTCATACCGGACGCAATCATCAGCTCAAAAAACTTGACCGCAGGGTATTTCCCAATGGGTGCTGTAATCTTAGGCCCAGAACTGACCAACCGCCTCCAAGCGGCCTCTGAAGCTATTGAGGAATTCCCTCACGGGTTCACAGCTTCAGGTCATCCAGTTGGATCTGCAATTGCACTCAAAGCAATTGATGTGATTATGAATGAAGGTCTGGCTGACAATGTAAGAAAGCTAACTCCTTACTTTGAAAACCACATGCAGCGGTTATTAGAACATCCAAATATTGGCGAGGCTCGCGGTAAAGGTCTGATGGGCGCTTTAGAAGCGGTACAGGATAAATCCAATAAAATGCCCTTTGCATCTAATCTTTCAGTGAGCGAGCGGATTGCCAACACATGCACAGATCACGGTTTGATTTGTAGGCCCTTAGGCCAATCGATCGTCTTGTGCCCTTCGTTTGTCTTCACTGAAAACCATATCGATGAAATGTTTGAAAAGCTTGAGGCGGCCTTGAAGCAGGTCTTCGCCGAGGTTGCATAGGCTTTGGGCGGGGCCCGTCCCCGCCCTTCGCTCCGGCTTATAGTTTAGAAAGTTTGTCCTGCAGAGCCGCCAATTGTGATTTTATATCTGCCAAATCATCCGACGGCTGACTTTTACTAGGCTTAGCGCTAGGCGTAGTAGATCCTGAAAGCCCACCCGTCATAGCCTTCATAAACGCTTCTTGTTGCGCCATCATAATATCAAACTCTGGTATTGCCACCGCCGGATTGACCACATTTAGATTTTCCATCGCCTTGGATTGTCCATCACGCAAAATCTCAAAGCTTGCAGCTAAAAATTGCGGAACAACAGAGGTGGCTTGGCTCCCATAAGAGCGGACCAAGTCTGTTAAAACCTCTACCGGTAGAACGTTTTCCCCACGCCTCTCGTAGTCAGCTACAATCTGAAGTAGATATTGACGAGTTAGATCATCACCAGATTTCAGGTCAATGATTTGTACTTCACGGCCACCACGAATAAAACCAGCAATGTCAGCTAATGTCACATAATCACTAGCTTCTGTATCGTACAATCTTCGGCTAGCATAGCGTTTGATCAAAAGAAGTTTGGTTTTTTCGGTCATATTTAGCCCTTTTGTAGCAGCAACTCACCAAAAAATTGCGGCATTGCAGCAACTATATGCAAATGCGGCACAAAAAGAAAGGAGAAGTAATATCAGACTGTTGGTGGTAAAGTTCATTGATAAGAATCAAAAATTTTCGAGTCCCTGAAGGCTATGACATATTATTTTGAAACCTTTGCCAATGTCTAACGAAGAGTACTGGCACAGGTTGTGTAAAATGTGACACTGTAAGCGCAGAGCGCGGCACGCGCTGAGGAAAGAAAAAGAAATGTTGCGCGACATGTCCCACGCCAAGCCAACAGATGATGCCATAGCAATCCCAGAGACAGCGAGCCAGCTTCGAAACCTGGGCTGGGGAGCGTATTTTTGGGATCAGGTGGAGGCCGCCGAATTAGAACAATCTCCTCCAGTGCGCATTACTCAGGTGCACCGCAACACACTACACATCCAAGGCGCCAATCTTGACCTAATGATCCCATCGCTCCACGATGTGACTGTCGGGGACTGGTTGCTCTTCAACCGAGAAGATCCCCGCTCCAGCCAATTGTTGGAGCGTAAAAGCCTGATAAAACGTCGCGCACCGGGTCATGATCGCAAAGAGCAATTAATCGCAGCGAATTTAGACACAGCCTTTATTGTATCATCATGCAATAATGATTTCAGCGTGGCCCGGTTAGAACGTTACATCGCCATGGCCCACGAGGCGGATGTGACGCCCGTCATAGTATTAACTAAAATCGATTTGGCGGAAGATATAGTAGAGTTTGTCTCAGAAGCCCAAGCCATTTCCAAACGTGTGGCCGTGGTCACCTTGAACGCAAGGGACCCTTCCGCTAGCGGCTATCTGTTTCAATGGTGCCAACCCGGCCAAACCGTAGCATTTCTGGGCTCATCTGGGGTTGGAAAATCTACCTTAGCCAATACTTTGGCCGGCAATGAAACAATCGAAACCCAAGAGGTACGCGCCTCCGACGACAAAGGCCGGCACACCACCACAGGGCGGCAATTACACATTATGCCCTCCGGTTGCGCAGTCCTAGATACGCCTGGTATGCGAGAATTACAGCTCACAGATGTCTCCATAGGGCTGAAAGAAACCTTCGCAGATCTACATGCACTGCGGCAAAATTGCAGATTCAATGATTGCGCCCATGACAAAGAACCAGACTGTGCGGTTCAAGCAGCTATTACCAGTGGTAAAATTGACGTGCCTCGCATGCAGCGTTGGCTCAAGCTTGTCGCAGAGGATGCAGAAAACACAAAGATTTTAGCTAAGCGACGGATGCGCGAAAAGTCCAAAAACAAAAATGTGAAAAGCGTTCGGAAACACAGTCTTAAAAAATAAACAGCTTGAAAACTATCCCAACCAAGCCCGGAGTGCTGAAATGGTTGCCTCAGGCTGCTCCAAAGTAGGCAGGTGGCCAGCATTCTCGATCACCACCAGCTCGGCCGGCGCGATCAATTCAGCCATAAATGTGTGACGCTTTGGTAATGTTATCTGATCCTGCGCACCACAGAGTACTAAGGTTGGACATTTTATATTGCATAGCAAGGATTGCTGATCACGGCGTTTCTGCAAGGCGCGAGACTGGCGCGCAAACACCTCTGGACCCAAAGACAATGCCATATCGACCATCAACTCAAAAATATGGGCCTTAAAAGGGCTATCAGCCAGACAGTTAGGGAGCAGCTCCTCGCGCATAACCTGTTCTAGCCGCCCAGTCTTCGCCGCAATAATTTGCGGCTCACGCTCCGCTGCACGCACTGGCGTTTCAGACAAAGGGTTCGTATCCATAAGGCAAAGGCGGCTCACCCGATCCGGGGCGCGACGAATTATCTCCATCGCTACTATACCACCCAAAGATAGCCCGCATAGGGCAAACCGATGCGGGGTCATATCCAATATAGTGCTAGCAATCTCCTCTATCCGCTCACCCAAATGCACAGGTGCCACCATCACGGCACGCTCATGCGATAGCCCGTCAATTTGAGGGGCAAACAGCCGCGCATCACACATCATGCCTGGCAAGAATACAATTGGTTCAGAGCTCATATTTCTGTTGTGTCAAGTTTTCCTACGGTTGCCAAGATCAAGACATCCAGCATACCCACAATTTACTATTATTTTATGCACTTAGTTAATCACACAGCCGAAGTGTAGAATTTTGGATGAAGCCCCAAGGTTAGGCCAATCTTGAAGCTTCACGCAAGCCAATCAACCACTCATCGCCATCATTAAACGCGGAAACGGGATAAGCCTGAGCAATGACCACTGCAGCCTCCATGTTAGTAGCTTCAACAATCAAAATACTAATGGCGGGGACGCCTCCATCGTAGACGCTATCAGGGCCAACCGTTTTAGATCGTTGCAAGGCTTAGCCAGATGTACAACCACATCGCCTCAGCCATTCCTCTAGTCCATCCATCTGCCCATATGAACTTTACCCTCTTCTGCGGTGGGAAACTGTGGTTGTACAAAATATATGATTAAAAATTGAGACATATTAATTTCCCTAAAAAGTTATGTCCGCCGCTTAATGGCATCGATCACATTCAAAATTGTGGCTTCGGTCAAGGCCAATTCATTTGCCGCAGAAAAGCGGTGATCAGCACCTTTAAGCAAAAGCAGCTGGACGTCTGGACCCTTGATATGGGTAAAGAGTTTATTAGCGAGTTCAACAGAAACATCTTTGTCTTCATCCCCTTGCAACAATCGGATTGGGAATGAAAACTCAAGTGGCTTGCGGAGCAACAAATGCGTACGGCCATCTTCAATCAAGCGTTTAGTAATCGGATAAGGGTCACCATAATTAGAGGGAATATGTACCACTCCCTCCCGCGTTAGGCATTTGCGAATATTCGAGTTGAAACTCGCCCAAAACCCATCCTCCGTAAAATCTGGAGCCGCGGCGATGGTGATCAGCCCTGCCACACGCGCGGGAATCCTTTGCGCTATCAACAGAGATATCCAACCACCCATAGAAGACCCAACCAAAATCTGTGGCCCATGCGTAAGCGTCTCAATCGACGCCTGCGCATCCTCGGCCCAATCACCAATGCATCCATCGGTGAAGGCCTCCGATGACGCACCGTGCCCCGAATAATCAAATCGCAAAAAAGCACGGCCCTGTGCTTGGCACCAGCTTTCAAGATGCAGCGCTTTGGTACCCGACATATCCGACATAAACCCGCCTAGGAACACCAAGCCTGGGCCTGCACCAGACGTCTGCACATAGGCAAGCCTCCGGCCTGTCTCAGTTGTCAAAAATTTCATCTGATTATAACCTCAAGTAATTGACCATAGGCTAGTCAAGACAGACCGCATTCCAAAGGTGTTTCAGACCACCGTCCCCTTCGCACTCAGCGGCTGTGTCATAATCATCGCAATCCCTCAGGCTTCGGCGGTTGACAGCAAAAACCAAAAGCCCCAAACAGCCCGAGAACTTTATACCCGCAACCGGGCGTTTCGTAGGCGCCAAACTGACGAGGAGTGCCCTTGATGGCTCAGATCTCACTCACACTTCCTGATAATTCTATTCGCAAATATGAAGCTGGCGTAACAGCTGCTGGTGTCGCGGCCGATATTGCATCGTCGTTGGCCAAAAAAGCAATTTCAGCCACCGTTGGCGGTAAGCACTTTGATTTAGCTTGGCCGATTGAAGTAGATTCAACCATTGCGATCCACACCATTAAAGACGAACTTCAAGCGGACGAACTGATCCGTCACGATCTAGCCCATGTAATGGCCTGTGCAGTGCAAGAAATTTGGCCAGATGTGCAAGTGACAATTGGACCAGTGATCAAAGATGGCTGGTATTATGATTTTGACCGCAAAGAGTCCTTCACACATGAAGACCTAACTGTCATCGAGAAGAAGATGAAAGACATCATTAACCGGCGTGATCCCGTGCGCACCGAAATTTGGGACCGCACCCGTGCCGTCCAGCATTATATAGATGCAGGTGAACCCTATAAGGTTGAGCTAATCTCTTCGATCCCAGGCGATGAGCCACTCCGGATGTATTGGCATGGTGATTGGCAAGACCTCTGCCGTGGCCCACATTTGCAACATACCGGTCAACTACCTGCCGATGCCTTCAAACTGATGAGCGTTGCCGGAGCCTATTGGCGCGGCGACAGCAAGCGCACAATGTTACAACGCATCTACGGTGTGGCCTTTACCAACAAAGAAAAACTAAAGGCCCATTTACATATGCTGGAGGAGGCCGCAAAGCGCGACCACCGCAAGCTGGGTCGTGAAATGGATTTATACCACATGCAAGAAGAGGCTCCTGGCCAAGTCTTCTGGCACCCAAACGGTTGGACCATCTACACTGAGCTACAAGATTATATGCGCCGCAAACAGCGAGCTGGGGGCTATGTAGAGGTGAATACTCCACAAGTAGTGGACCGAAAGCTTTGGGTGGCCTCAGGTCATTGGGATAAATACCAGGAGAATATGTTCATCGTTGAGGTGGATGAAGAACATGCGCGCGAAAAAGCCGTAAACGCATTGAAGCCGATGAACTGCCCCTGCCACGTGCAAATTTTTAACCAAGGGCTAAAGTCATACCGCGACCTACCCCTGCGCATGGCCGAATTTGGCAGCTGTGCACGTTATGAACCATCCGGTGCCCTACACGGGATTATGCGGGTGCGAGGCTTCACCCAAGATGATGGGCATATCTTCTGCCGCGAAGACCAGATTGAAAATGAAACTGCACTTTATATCGAGTACCTTACCTCTGTGTACAAAGATCTTGGTTTCGAAAAATTCCGGGTGAAGTTCTCCGACCGTCCAGAAAACCGCTCTGGCTCAAACGATGTTTGGGATCGTGCGGAAACTTCACTTTTGGCTGCCACGCGAAAGGCGGGTATTGAGCCGGAAATGAACCCCGGTGAAGGCGCGTTTTATGGGCCAAAACTTGAGTTCGTACTAACTGATGCCATTGGCCGAGATTGGCAATGTGGCACCCATCAGGTAGATTTTGTTTTGCCTGAGCGTCTGGATGCAAGCTATATTGGGGAAGATGGCAACAAGCACCGGCCTGTAATGCTCCACCGCGCCTGTCTTGGCTCATTTGAACGCTTCATCGGTATTTTGATCGAAGAACATGCGGGGAAACTTCCGATCTGGTTGGCACCACGCCAGGTGGTTGTGGCCTCCATCGTGTCTGATGCAGATGACTTTGTGCATGAGACAGTGGCCGCTCTGCGAGCTGTGGGCGTCCGTGCTGAGGCCGATATTCGCAACGAGAAAATAAATTATAAAGTCCGTGAACATTCTGTAGCAAAAGTGCCAGTAATATTGGCCATAGGCATGAAAGAAGTGGAGGACCGTACCGTCTCAGTACGCCGCCTTGGGAGCAAGCAAAGCGAAGTAATGAAATTGGAACAACTAGTTGCCGATCTCAAAGCCGAATCAACACCGCCTGACTTACTTAACCCAATCGGATAGAAAGCTTAAAAAGGTTGTTCAGATTGAGCGGCCTTTTTTTATAACCTAAAACAAGCCACTTAATTTTTATGCCAATCCGCATAGAGCGCCGCAACATCTGGCTTCCAGCCCAGGGTCATTTTAGCTCCATTCACGATTAATGGACGCTTCATCAAAGTCGGATGCGCTTGCAACAAATCACATGGGTTCTTAGTTCGCGTCGCGTCATCCAAACTTCGCCATGTGGTGGAAGATTTGTTTATCAAAGCCGTCCCAAACTTTGTAAGGGCAGCTTCTAATACATTTTTAGGCACCTCAGATTTCCGCACGTCGATATAGTCAACCATCAGATATTTCAAAGCTTTTCGGGCCAAACGGCAGCTATCACATGAATCTAAACCATAGAGTTGCATCAATTTTTCCTTGATTTTATTTATAATCGCACAATTGTGGGCATATGGCATCTGAAAACAATCAATTATTCGAAGAATTTTAGTTTTCAGAATCTTGTTATGCCGTCGGCGAAGTGCCCGGCGTGCAACTATAAATTAGGAGAATACGATATGCCTCTGGGCACAGTAAAATGGTTTAATACCACAAAAGGCTTTGGCTTCATCGAACCTGAGGGTGGTGGAAATGATGTTTTTGTTCATATTTCAGCTGTAGAGCGGGCTGGAATGACCAGCTTGGCTGACAATCAAAAAATAAATTATGAGCTGATCGAAGGGCGTGATGGCCGTGAGATGGCGGGCGAATTGAGCAGCGCCGACTAACCTGAGTACCGTTCACTATACACGGAGGCACATCCGTATAAAGCTGGGCTCGCCTAGGCAGTTTGAGTTTGTGTCTTAAAAAGCCACATTGGGGCAACTACGCCCCAATAACTCCCTCAAATTCTCGCCACTCACCTTTACTCATACCAGAGGATTCTTGCGTCACCTTTTCGCCTGCCAACATACGCCGCACACAATCAAGTGATTTGGCAGACAATACCGCGCCTCCCAAACGATAATCCTCAAACGCACCATAAGCAGCGGGAACCCAGTCGCGCACCATGTCGCAAATCACATCGGCATAAACCCTGATTTCATATTGCGCATGCGCGTCAGCCCGCAAACGAAGAAAATGAAACAGGTTGTGTAGATCGACCTTCCAATACCATTGAGTATAGATATTAGCAGGCAAATTCATCCGGGCTAATTCCCGTGCCAGGCCATCTTGCCCGTCCTCCGAAATCATCGCTTCATAATTATCATAAGCGCGATTGCTGTCTGTTTTCAAAATCTCAAGAACCCGCGCTGCTTCAGCGCCCTGGAGTAGCCGACCACGACCTTGATTATTAACCACAGATTGAGATGCCAAAGAATCCACTTCAGGAATATAAAATTCCCTGTCTAAAATCGAGTAGCGCGCTGAATATTCGTTTACATTTGCTGTTCGGTGCCGGATCCATTGCCGCGCCACAAAGACCGGTAGCTTCACATGCAGCTTTATTTCACACATTTCAAACGGAGTAGAATGCCAATGACGCATCAAATACCGGATCAATCCGACATCATTTTGCACCGACTTTGTACCCCTACCGTAGCTCACGCGAGCCGCCTGACAAATCGCAGCATCATCGCCCATATAATCAATAACACGCACAAACCCATGATCCAACACAGGCTGAGCCTTATAAAGATGGCTCTCCATCCCTGGAGCCACTGCCCTCAGGGTTGGCTGAGGATTTGATCGCAGCTGATCAATTTCTTCTTGTTGTTCTGGTGTCAACAGCATCAATATCCCCTAAGTTAACTCCATCCGGAGCGATTCCCTAAACACTATATATGGAGTAATGTGAAGGATGAACCTACTATATAAAGGTAAATGTAAATGAAATATCTACACACAATGGTTCGAGTCTCTGATTTAGAAGCCTCAATCGCTTTTTTTGCCTGTTTGGGGCTTGAAGAAACGCGACGGTGGGACAACGAAAGTGGCCGCTTCACTTTAGTTTTTATGGCCCCTCCAGGCCAACATGAATGCCCAGTGGAGTTGACTTACAATTGGGATGGTGATGACGGCCTACCCTCAGAAAGCCGCCATTTCGGTCATTTAGCCTATGAAGTGAGCGATATTTATGAAACTTGTCAGCATCTCATTAACAGTGGGATCATCATCAATCGCCCACCGCGTGAGGGTCGGATGGCTTTTGTACGAAGTCCAGACAATATTTCAATTGAGCTTTTGCAAGAGGGTGAAAACCTGCCGTTGGCAGAACCCTGGGCGAGTATGGAAAACATTGGTCATTGGTAAAATTAACGATCTTTAAATGGCTTACAGCCGCTGCATTGGTGGCTACAAGCATGTCCATAGCGCAGGCAGCTTGCCGGCAAGCGCTAGCCATGGGATTGGATGTATCCGGCTCAGTGGATGCAGGAGAGTATCAGTTGCAATTACAAGGTTTGGCCGCAGCACTGACTAGCCCAGATATCACCTCCAGCATTTTAAGTGTGCCTAGCGCCCCAGTACGGCTATTAGTATACGAATGGAGTGGCCAGAATTATCAGCGTATTTTGATACCTTGGACAGAGATTTCAAATTTAAAAACCCTTCAAAACCTATCTACTAAGTTGCATCAAGTGCAGCGGCAGGATGCCCCACCGACTACGGCATTGGGCAAAGCCATTCAGTCAGGCATAGGATTTTTGAACCAACAAACTAGTTGTTGGAAGCGCACACTAGACATATCTGGCGACGGGAAAAGCAACGCTGGCCCAGAGCCCCACCGTGTCAATCTTCCAGAACAGATTGACAATATAGTGATAAATGCATTGGTCATTGGTGTCGACGCAGGCTCACGTCTGTCGCATGCAGAATTGTCTATTAGCGAATTAACAGCCTATTTCTCAAACCGCGTTTTGGCCGGTCCAAGTGCATTCTCAGAGGTGGCGGTTGGCTTTGCCGATTATGAACGAGCCATGAGCCGAAAATTGCTTCGCGAGTTGGAATTAATCAGTATGAGTAAGCTGGATCAATAAATAAATCAAATTTGGTTGCCAAGTGGCGTATGCGGCTTTTGTCCACCAATTATTTCAGTTTATAGCTAACGTTTGGGTCTTGATAATACTTGCAGCTTTCAGCTCTCGACAGCGTTTTCATCGTCACTGATATCAAATGCCAAAAGCGCTCGCGCCAAATTGATTTATTTAAAAAAACCTACGGAAGATAAGCTACATTTAGTAATATGACATAAAAATTTTAATGCATCCCACCTCATTTGGTTTTAACCATCGCTCGCAGGAGCCCTCAACCCGCTGCTCCAGTTATTTTAAAGATATTCGCAAACATTAATCAAACAGTGCAGCGTTAATTAACCTAAATTTGCAAACCATCCACAATCTCACCGATCAATACTGTAAATTCCGGTGGTGTCACTGCTGTACCAGTCACCCATGAATACAGGTCATGATCATTTTCTTCGAGCAACTGATCATAGGCTACCAACTGATCATCACTCATTTTTTTGAGGGTTTGATCTGCAAAATAGCTTAAAATTAGGTCCATTTCTTTGATTCCACGCCGCATAGATCGCATTTTGAGACGTTTAATTTTATGCTCGTGTAACTCAGTCATTTCAGGGCTAACCTCAGATGTTTCTCCAACCGACTCAAACGATCAGCGGTACGTGTCATATCAGTTTTAATTGCGCGCATTTCAATTAAAATAGTTTGGATGTCTTCGGATAACGGCTCAGCAGTGGGTTCTTCTGGCCCAATCCCTTCACCGCTCAACAGCCAGGGCAATGATACGTTTAGCATTCCAGTCAACATTTGTAACTTGTTGGCACGCGGTTCAGATCGATCATCTTCCCAAGCCTGCAAAGTTGAAAGCTTGATCCCAAGCCGACGAGACAGCTGCACCTGAGTCATACCAGATTTTTCACGGGCGCCTAAAACTCGGTCACCAAAGGTGGCCGCATCAGGACCAAACCAATCAAACGATGCATCCAAATTATTTTCAGTCATATATTACCTCTTTCAAAACAGTTCTGCTTGCAGCTGTGTAAACGGAGATCTAAGACTTGAGCAGATAAATTCTCAGATTGAGGTAGCTATGTCTTTTTTGTCCACAACACTTGACCGTGTAAAACCATCCCCAACTATCGCTGTAACAACAAAAGCAGCAGAATTAAAGGCAGCTGGGCGAGATGTAATAGGGCTTGGTGCGGGCGAACCAGATTTTGACACGCCAGCCAACATAAAAGCAGCGGCAGTGCGCGCCATCGCTAAGGGCAAAACAAAATATACTGCGCCTGACGGTATGCCAGAGCTGAAACAAGCTATTTGTGACAAGTTTTTGCGTGACAACGCATTAAGCTATACCCCGGCGCAAGTGAGTGTTGGCACTGGTGGAAAACAGATCCTGTATAACGCTTTGGTCGCCACACTGAACCAAGAAGACGAGGTGCTGATCCCTGCCCCTTATTGGGTGTCCTACCCAGATATGGTGCTGCTGGCAGGTGGGAAGCCAGTGATTGTAGAAACCTCTGTTCAAACTAATTATAAGCTCACTGCAGATCAGTTGGAATCTGCTATCACCCCAAAAACCAAATGGTTTATCTTCAATTCACCCTCCAATCCAACTGGCGCTGGCTATAATTGGGATGAGCTGAAGGCTCTAACCGATGTGTTGCTCCGCCATCCACATGTTTGGGTGATGTCCGATGATATGTATGAACATCTAGCCTATGGTAATTTTAAATTTTGTACCCCCGCCGAGGTGGAACCTGCACTTTATGAGCGCACCCTAACCTGCAATGGTGTATCCAAAGCCTATGCGATGACGGGTTGGCGTATTGGTTATGCGGCCGGGCCTCAGTCTTTGATAGCCGCCATGCGCAAAGTCCAATCACAGTCCACCTCAAACCCATGTACAATAAGTCAATGGGCTGCAGTAGAGGCTCTAAGTGGGATCCAAGACTTCTTAAAAACTAACAATGAAACATTCATCCGCCGGCGTAATTTGGTGGTAGAAATGCTCAACGAAGCTAAAGGTATCACCTGCCCAAAACCTGATGGTGCTTTCTATGTTTACCCATCCATTTCTGAGATAATCGGTAAAACGACTCCAACCGGGACCGAGATAACTAATGATGAGGTTTTTGCCACAAGCCTTTTGGAAGATACCGGTGTAGCAGTTGTTTTTGGAGCAGCCTTTGGCTTATCGCCAAATTTTCGTGTGAGCTATGCTACGTCAGACGAAAATTTGCAGAAAGCCTGCAAACGAATTCAGAGGTTTTGTGAAGTCTTAGTTTAATT
>TARA_B110000091_G_scaffold69606_1_pt1 | contig 17475 bp, 14 predicted proteins | sample TARA_B110000091 | Tara Oceans TARA_B110000091 (sample SAMEA4397278) | marine metagenome | biome: Polar Biome; feature: [DCM] deep chlorophyll maximum layer (ENVO:01000326); material: water (ENVO:00002006), including particulate matter (ENVO:01000060) such as... | depth 35 m
GAAGAAGAAGCAACTGCTGAAGCTTAATAATATTATCCATGAAGTACTTAATCGTAGGATTAGGTAACATTGGGTCAGAATATAAGAATACACGCCATAACATTGGCTTTAAGATATTGGACGCATTAATTGATGCGTCCAATTCTTCTTTTAGGACAGACCGACTTGGAGATGTTGCCGAACTGAAACATAGAGGCCGGACTTTAATCTGCTTAAAACCCTCAACTTACATGAATCTATCAGGTAAGGCAGTTCGTTATTGGATGCAACAAGAAAAAATACCTCAAGAACGTGTTCTTATTATCACAGATGAACTTTCTTTACCTTTCGGTAAGATTCGCCTTAAACCAAAAGGAAGTGACGGTGGCCATAACGGATTGAAAAATATTCAAGAAGTTTTAGGAAATCCAAATTACTCAAGAGTTCGATTTGGGATAGCTGCTGAATTCTCTAAAGGGAAACAAGTAGATTATGTTTTAGGCGAATGGTCCGAAGGTGAAAACAAGGACTTAACGGCAAGAATTACATTAGTAACTGATCTTATAAAATCTTTCCCCATCAATCCTGTTCAAAGGGTTATGAATGAATTCAACGGAAAGTAAGTCATCCTCTTTATCATTTCAACCCTAAAATAGCATTGTAAAAAACTGACTTTTTCTTAAAAAGAGAATTATTGAGAAATATAAAAAATCAATTTTCGGGTTATGTATGATAAGAACCTATTGTTAATTAAATTGAAAAACTTATCGAGTCTAAATATCTAAACGGTAATTGTTGTAAATCACTTCGTTTTTTACTAAAATTCAATAACATACTATTACATCGATAATTTAATCGGTGAAAAGTAAAATAATTAAAGCTTAACCTCCTGATCGTCTACCAAACCATATTGAGCTTTTTCAATTTGATTTAATTTATTCGTCTTTTCTAAAAGAGCATCTTCTAATACCTTAACATCCTTCTTATATTTTGAAACTGTAATTCTTATAACTAACATGGTCCATACTCCAGTAATTAGAGCTATAATTAGGTACAACCAAATCGAGTCCTTCAAAGGATTGGCAATACTAAATTTATACTTCAAAGAATTTACTGCAGCAATTCCTTTGGAGTTGGAGGCTGAAACCTTTATAACGTAATCACCGTGTTCTAACCCTTTCAATTCAATTCCTTCAACAGCATTTACGGTATCCGAGAACTCAGTATTATTACCAGCTAACGTGTATGTCAAACTGACTGTTTCTTGTTCTCCTAGCTCCTTAAAATCAAATTGATAGTTGAAAACATAATCATCCCAATTTAAATCCAAGTCATCAGTTAATGTATCTTCTCCGTTAATGGAAAATTGTGATAACATCATGAGCGGATCTCCAAAATGAATGGTATCTAAATCCGCGTCATAAAAAATCAATCCTTTTTCACTCCCAATCACTTCTCTATTTCGAAATGAAGTATTGACTAAAGGCTTAACTGCAAGGCTAAATGAACGAAACGACTTAGTCGCTGCGTTGTACCGTGACAAAACACCTTTATAAACTTGAAGCTCTTTACCCCCAGCTTTAATCACAGGGTTATAGTTGGAAGGCATTTCAATGTTCTCCGTTTGATATGATTTTTTCGTAACGTTAAAAGTGTATTTGATATGAGGAGTTAATATATACAAAAGATCTCCTTTTCGTTCAATCCCTATAATTGTCTTATCCCCAAGAATATCTTTTCTAAATCCGATGAATTTATAATTTTTCTTAGGCATCCAATAAACACCTTTACCTTTTAACCCAACCCAAACATTTTTACCGTCATCCTCCAAACTTAAAACAGGAACAGATGTTCGTCTTGGCGAAAACTTAATCGGCTTACCTCCTTCAAATACAATTCTATTAATCCCTTTATTTGTACCAATCCACAAAAAATCTGATCCTTTCTCAATACAGTTAACGTGGTTATTTATTAATCCATTCTTAGTTGTAAAAACTTCAAACGGATTAGCGTAAATACTATGACAGAAAGTAATTAGTAAAAGAGAATATATTAATTTCATGGGATCGATTTGATTGTGAAGATAAGGAATTGAAGGATGCTTTAATAGATTACCAGTCCATAAATTCCTTAATGAAAGGTGTAACTTCTTTAGCCATTTTATTTTGAGATTTTATGGTTGGATGCCAGTCCTCACCATAAGGGGCAGAAATGGTTTTAAATTCAAAAAAAGCAAATTTATTTGAATGCGCTAATTTTGACTCGTTTAAAATGACGTTAACCCAAGATCTACATCTACTCAACCTTTTTAAACCTAGAGGGTACCCGTCAGATAAGCCGCCACCTATTGCCAAAATAATTTTTGCTTCGGGGTTATGTTTAACCACGATATCAATAAAACTAAGATATGCTTTAACAAAACTTGTAGAATCTAATAATATCGCAGGACTTTGAATTTCCGGACCAAAATCATTGGTGCTTAGTTTTATAACAACCAAATCTTGATTTATCTCAAAATAATAATGCTTTGCACCTAAACTATCGGGATAAATTAATTCATAGATAGACGGAATAACTCCGGTTGTTGAACCATCAAAATTACGAGAAACTCCTCTTCCAGAAATAGCAACTGAATAAAAGTTTGCAGCTAAAGCTCTAGATGTAATTGCACCAAAAGACTCATATCCATTTTCATTTTTTGCATGAAAGCCAGTACTTGGGTTTCCATTTGGAGGAGGGTTATTTGAAACCATATTACCATAACCACACAAAAAGGAATCTCCTACCCATTCGATATTTCTTTTGATATTAATTGATTTACGTAACTCTCCTACATTAAATTTAACACCATGAAAAACACCTATAGCACAAGCTACTTCGGTTCGTTTAAATATTTCAATCTTATAAAATACATCATTAGAAGGCAGGTCTATTTTATAGTATTTCAATCCAGCAGTAGCTTTTACTACATCTATGACTTTTCCATTTAGTATTATATTATAATAGTTTTCATGTTCTGCGAATCCATCTGACCAATCAGAAAGACCAATACTTAAAACTTCTCCTTTAAAATCAAACTTAATTTTAGCCCCTGTATAACCAAATGAAACAACTTTTTTAGCGCTGAAATCAAACCTTCCTGTATACGTAAAGTTTGAGTCTGACGGAGCAACCTTCACGGCGAAAGAGCAGAAGCTTAAAAACAAACAAAAAACTAATAATACTTTATTCATATGATTTACTGTTTGAATCGAATCGATAAGTTAAGCCTAAATTAATAAACAAATCTTCGCTCTTATTTTCAAGTCCTGTCCCTAGGTAAGTATCGACTTGTAAAACTGGAAAAACAAGGTATCCTATACCTACATCAAAATAACTTTTAAAAGAATCATTCAATTCTCCGTAATTTTCAAAAACTAAACCAATTTTGGATGTTGGATTAAAACTTAGACTTAAAACATAATTATTAGACAATTCGTCTTCACTTGCCATGTAATTAATCCCTCCATTAAAAGTAACGCCAACCTTATCCGACAAGGTGTGACTTGAAATAAAAGATAACGTATTGGTGAAATAATCATCGGTAAACTGGTGTAGGTTTGTTCCGTATTGTAAAGAATAAATGTTTCTATCGCTCTCTTTCAACAATAATTTGAATCCAACATTGGGAGCTACAAATAGCTTGTTTTCAAAAGTATAATCGATAACAGTACTAATTTCAAAAAACTCACCTAATCCAAAACGAATAACGTTATTATTAAATACAGACTCTTGAATATTGGCACCTAATTGAAATTGAACCTCTCCACTCTTAAGGCAATATGGTGTATAAGCCTGACCTGGTCTTTCTGAAATCAAGTCACTTTCAAAACCAAAACAAATCATCGAACTAAAACAAATCAATCCTAACAAAACTTTTCTCTTCATAATAGATACAAATCTAAATTATTTTACAATAATTATTACACTCCTTTAGTAGCAGAGAATAGTATAAACTCCTACCTTTGAAAAAATATTTTACAATGAAAATTCAAGACAAAAGCGTTGTTACGATGCATTATACTTTAACAACGGATGAAGGAGACACTATTGATAGCTCTGTAGGTGGAGAACCTCTTTCGTACCTACAAGGTGTTGGAATGTTAATCCCTGGATTAGAAGCTCAATTAGAAGGAAAAGAAATTGGTTTTAAGGAGCTTATTAAAGTAGATGCAAAAGAAGCATATGGTGAGCGAAACGAAGAAGCTATGCATACTTTACCAAAAAGTGGATTTAAACCGGAAAAAGATGAGGAACTAATAATTGGTATGGAAGTCCAATTAGATTCAGAACAAGGTCCGGTTTTAGCATTTGTTACTGAAATTAAGGAGGAAGAAGTTGTGTTGGATTTAAATCATCCTTTAGCAGGAATGAACCTAAGTTTTGATGTTGAAATTATTGCAGTAAGAGCAGCAGAAAAAGAAGAACTAGAACATGGGCATGCGCATTAATATTATTAGAGTTAATTAAAATAGCATAAAAAAAGGGAGAGCTTAATTAAGCTCCCCCTTTTTTTATGCTATTTTAATATATATATTAATTAGAAGAATTCCCAAAGATAACAAGTAGCGCATGGGCAATAGCCAATACCATTGCTAACCAAGCAAATCCAAATCCAGCTATAGCAGTAGTTGATAATCCAACTCCTAAAAACCCGATTAACCAAAGAATAAAGTTTAAATTAAATGCGTTAGATTTCCCTTTAATTAAGAATACTGCTGCAGGAGGCAATAAAACGGCTAATATAAGCATCAATACAAACATCATATCACTGCTAATATCCCAATCTTCGTCAGAAGAAGTATTACTAACAGTTGTTTTTTTCAATTGCTTAAAATCTTTTCTTGCTTTTTTAACCGCCTTCACAGTTTGTAATAAAGAAGGCTTTTTAATTTTATAATTCAATGATTCCTGAGATGTCTCTACATTTTTGTTATCCGAAATATTTGAGTTATTCGATTCAACATTTCCATCCGTAGATTTTGAACTAATTAAGTCAACTAAAGCATCATTTACAACTCGCTTCTTAGTTGCTTCTAAAACAACTTCCTCTTCCTGATATTTTTCTAAAGAAATATCTGAGTTCTTTTTTGATACACTAACATGGTATCCTTTACGATGTTGCCTTTTAGTAACTTCGATTGTAGAGTTACAAGATGATAAAACCATTCCAAATGCAACAATTGCAAAAACGGCTATTTTTACTGATAAATTCTTCATTTTTTATTGATTATATTTTTTCAAATGCAAAGATAATTTTATTCGAGAATAGCGCAATATTTCACATAAAGAACTTATTAACTATTTCAAAATTAAATTTTATTCCTAATTAAAAACTACTTCCCTAATTGTTTTATGTCAATACTTTTCATTCCCCATTGTGTATTAGAAAAGTGATTTAAAATCTTTGGTAAAGCACCGTATAATGTTTCTTTACTTTTTTGGCTATCATGAAAAACAATAATATTACCCGGTTCAGTATATTGAACTGTATTATAAGCACATTCTGTAGCTGATATACTTTTATCAAAATCACCACTCAATAAACTCCACATTATAATTTTATAACGAGGGCTGAGTTTTCTTATTTGTTTGCGAGTCATTCGACCATGAGGCGGCCTGAATAAATGCGAACCAAAAGTATGCCCACATTTTTTAACATTTATGATATACTTATCATAGGGCGTTTCCCAGCCATTTAGATGATTGTAAGTGTGATTTCCAACAGCGTGGCCCTCAGCTAATATCCGTCTGTATACATCAGGGTGTTTATCTACGTTTTCTCCTACACAAAAAAATGTTGCCTTCGCGTTATTCGCTTTTAACTGATCTAAAACCCAAGGGGTCACTTCAGGATCTGGACCATCGTCGAAAGTTAAGTAAACATCTTTACTCGAAGTCTTAATTTCCCATATAAGTGATGGATACCACCACTTCATCCACCATCTTGTTTTATAAATATACTTCACTAAGACCTTTATTTTCTAGCTGCTTTTTTCAAAAATTTATCGATTTTACTATCATTTGAAGACATGAAATCGGTAATCCTTTTTGATAACGCGTTAGTTGTATCCAATACTCCTTTGTCAACAGGCCTCATGATTGGTTCAAAGTTTTGTTTGATGAAATTGACTGCAATATCCATATCATTAATACCTTCAACAAATTTCAGTGCGCTCTTCAACCTTTTCGAATCTTTTCCTTTTAATAAAAGCTGTGCATATCGATTTATATATGCCTTCGCAGAGACCAAATCTTTCACTTCAACATAAGCTATTCCTGCTTCCATTAATCGTGCATTATTGCCAATAAAGTATTTAGTTGTATTAATTCCTTGAAGTCCTTTCTCAAGCTCTGGAGCTAATTTCAACCCAATATTGTCTTTTTGTTCTAAGTACCATTCTAACTCAGCTAAATACTTATTAACGATGATTTCCATCACGTTATTTGCTTTATCAGCTGCACCTGCCTTGTAATACGCATCGCCTAAATAAACACTAAAATATTGCATTGGAATTTTACTTGGCGGCATAATTTCCATGCATCGGTCTAGCGTTTTTATGGCCCTAACTGTATCACCTATTAGGGTTAACTCCCTTGCTAATCTCGCGAAATTATTACGATAATTTGTAGTCATTCTTTGAACTTGCTCACCCATATAAACACCTTTCTTCTCCATATTACCCCAATGGAAATTATTCACCAAGTTATCGTACATCTTCTCAACGTTAACCCAACCAGTTCCTCCTTTATTATTGTGCTTGATTGGCGTTACTTTGTAGGCAAGACCTTCCAATTGAAAATAATCTTCTAAGTTCATGTAATGATCATTTCCAACAGTAATTGCAAAGTAAATTGGACGTTCCCAATTATTATGCGCTAATAAATCGAGAATCATCAACTTCGCTTTTAATACGGCTCCTTTTCCAATTTTCCAATCCATTGTTTCAGGTATCTTATCTGCAAACTGAGGTAATACAGTTCCGTTGGCTAATACAACTTCTGGATTTACTGGGACAGAGAATTTACTTGTAGGTAAATAATCCATATAAACATCTGATGTCATTCTAACTTTAGTACTTGCATCGTCTGATTTCACAAAGTCCATTACTTTTTTCAAATCATGAAAACCATTTTTCCATTTCTCTTGAATATAAACGTAATCTCTTGTTCCCTGGCGATACATATCTTTCGTCATCGAAAACGGCACAGCCTCTCCATCATAGGCCTTTCTTTTCATTTGATCGATATACCAATCCGTATTCAATAAACTTAAGTTTACAACTCTTACATCAGTTCTATAACCTTCCACTTCTTGTACATACCATAGTGGAAATGTATCGTTATCACCATTTGTAAAAATAATCGCGTTTTTATCACAACTGTCTAAATAGTTTTTAGCAAAATCTCTTGCTGTATATTTATCACTTCTATCATGATCATCCCAACCTTCGGATGCCATTATAACAGGAATAAAACTAGTAAGAGCGAAGGCTAAAATAGCTTTCCCTTTATTGCTTGATATTGCTTTACCTAAAGTTGCCGATATTAAGGTATATACTCCAATTATTAAACCTATAAATAAACAAGAAAAACCGAATACTTGATCATCTGAAACTCCCGCTGCAGCAATTCCCAAAACAATAAATAATACTGAAGTCAATGATATTTCATAAATACCTAAGGCTAATAGTTTTGCCTCAATTCCGGACTTTCCAGTTTCAATTGTAATTTCTTCAGTTGTCTTTTTCGTTCCAATCATGTAATAATACAATCCTTGAACTCCAAGTCCGATCCAAATCGCAAATGCATAAAACGAACCTGCATATGCATAATCACGCTCACGTGGCTGAAATGGGGTTTGATTCAGATAAATAATAATTGCTAGACCAGTCATTAAGAATAATAACATTACAACCCAAGCGTCCTTACGATTATAAGTAAACTGGAAAACCATTCCTAAAATTCCTAAAATCAAAGGCAAGAAATAAAACTCATTTCTTCCTGGATTTTCTTTTAACGTTTCTGGTAATGTAGATTGATCACCTAAATGTGCATTATCAACAAAAGGAACTCCGCTTAACCAGTTTCCTTTTAAAACGGCATCACTACCACGCGCTTTTCCATGTCCTTGAATATCATTTTGACGACCAGTGAAATTCCACATGAAATATCTCCAGTACATAAAGTTTATTTGATAATCAGCAAAGAATCTTAAGTTTTCCCCAAAAGTTGGAATTTTCACTTTCTCTCTTTGAAGTGTTCCTCTATTATTAACTTTTACGGTTACTGATTTACCCTTAAATCCAGACCAAGTTTTATATGCACCTACGTGATGACTTTGTGAACTGTACATTCTTGGGAAGTACATGCAAGTTTTTTCATTGTATTTAGGTTTATGGTTTTTTCTTTCATCAGCTACAAAATACCTTCCTACTTGCAAGTCTTTTGTAGACTTCACTTTATCTCTTTTGTAGGTCACTTCAACACTCATTTCATCAGAGAATTCTCCTAACTCAATCAAATCAAATGACGCTGCTTCTAACTGTGGTATTATAGGGTTTCCATTAATTTTTAGTATTTGATCACCATTTTTAATAAACGAAAACTTATCATTTTCCTTTACAACAATCCATTTATCTTTAATATTCTTAACTCTAATTTTAGCGGGGTAACCGAATTTACCTTGATCGGTTCTGTTATAAACAGGATTTCCATCAGTATATGGAGTTTTAGCATCTTGTTTACTGTTAAAAGTTTGACCAAACATTAATGGACGATCACCGTATTGTTCTCTATTTAGATATGGAAGTAATGATAAAATATTTTCTGGATTGTTCTCATCCATCGGAGGATTCGCTGCTGAACGAATTACAATCATAGCAAAAGAAGAATAGCCTATCAAGATTACCATCACTCCTAGAATTGCCTTCTGAAGGTTTGGTTTATTAATTTTCTTTGTATAAAGAATACCTGCGATGATTGCAATTGTAATAAAGAGAAAGTAGACCCACATTCCACCATCAAATCCAAATCCTAATTCATTCACAAAAAACAATTCAAATTTGGTTGCAAATTCAACTGAGTAAGAGATTACTACTTGCTGAATGACACCTAATAAAAGAACTCCAAGAATCCCTGCTAAAACAAAACCTTTAGGAGTTACTTTACTTTTATTAAAGTAATAGATATAAACGATTGCTGGAATAACCAATAAGTTCAAAATGTGAACTCCAATAGATAATCCCATTAAGTAAGCGATCAATATTAAATATCGATCTGATTGAGGTTTATGCGCATTGGCATCCCATTTTAATGCTAACCAAAAAACAGCAGCTGTAAACAATGAAGAAGCTGCATATACTTCTGCTTCAACAGCTGAAAACCAAAATGAATCAGAAAAAGTATAAACTAATGCTCCAACAACACCACTAAATTGAGTGATCCAAATTGCACCTGAAGTTAAACCTCCTGCTTTTAAAGCAATCTTTTTAGATAACGCTGTAATACTCCAGAAAAGGAATAAGATAGAAAATGATGAACACAAAGCTGAAAGTACATTAACCGCAGCTGCGATATGTTCCGTTCCACCTGTTAAGGTTTCTGAAACAAAAGCAAACATTCTTGCGATCATACTCCATAACGGAGCTCCCGGAGGGTGACCAACTTGTTGCTTAGTTGCCGAAGCTATAAATTCCCCACAATCCCAAAAACTTGCTGTTGGCTCAATTGTAAGAATGTAAATTATTGATGAGAATAACAAAACTGCCCAACCAGTTACGTTATTAATAAATGAATATTTTTTTTCCATTTTCTAAAATTAAAGACTGATTAAATAGAACGAATCTCTATTAACTCTTCTTAAGTTTATTTAACGTCTCTTGAATACGCTCCAAAAGATCATTGCAAAGTATAATTTATAACGTGCAAATCTAGCAAAAAGATGGCAAAAACAGTAGAATTCAAACGTTAAAGAACGTAAGAAATAACATTTGATTTCAAAAACTATTCAAAATCCTTTGATAATAAAAAAAAACTAGTTAAATTTGCGCCCGTTATTGCCCAATGGTGTAATGGTAGCACATCAGTTTTTGGTACTGTTAGTTGGGGTTCGAGTCCCTGTTGGGTAACATATTTAAGCCGGTCTTTTAGATCGGCTTTTTTATTTTCAATCCTTTTCTAATGCAGTATTTCAATTTAATTGTATTCTAGCTGTTTCCAATTGCTATTTTCTCACAGTCTGACTCTATAACACTAGCCATTGATTCTAATATTATTAAACTCGAAGAAAAGGCATTAGTGTTTGTTAAAAACATGCCATATTTTGAAGAATGTAAGGGTAAAAATAATATGGAGAGAAATAAGTGTACTCGTAAGTTGATCAATAAATATATCAGTGAAAATTTCGTGATTCCCGAAAAGGCAATAAAAAATAAATAGCTGGAACAAGCTATGTAAAGTTTATCGTAAATAAAAAAGGAGAGGTCACCAACATTGAAGTAATCAAATCGGCGCACAAAACATTAAATTCTCCTTGTATAAAAGCTGTACAAGCAATTCCAAATCTAATTCCTGGTAAACAACTAGGTAAGGAAGTCCCTATTATGCATAAGGTTCCAATTAAGGTTTCTTACTAATATTTTTGTAAAAAAAATCCCTCAACTGAGTTGAGGGATATGATATTAATTTGCATCTAATTCCTGTCCGTCGGAATCGTAAAAATGATATTCTAAAATTTCATTCTCAAACATCGGCAGCAATTCAAGTTTTGCACCTATTCTCTTCTGAAGTTTCTTCTTTTCATTAGAAAAAATTCCTTTTGTCAAATAGGACTCAATATAAGGATGAACCGAAACTCTTAATTTATTTAAGCCTTTCGATTTAACTATTGTACTAGCCTGACCCTCAATGACTTTAACAACATTAATGCTAGACTCTACCTTTCCTGAACCTGAACAACTTGGACAAACCTCAGTTGTAACAACTTTTGTCACTGGGCGAACCCTTTGACGCGTAATTTCAATCAAACCAAATTTACTTGGAGGAGTTAAACTATGCTTAGCCCTATCGTCTTTCATTGCATCTTTCATATGATGATACAATTGCTTACGATGTTGCGGCTTTTTCATGTCGATAAAATCAACAACGATAATTCCTCCCATGTCTCTTAGCCTTAATTGTCGAGCAACTTCATCAGCTGCCTCCAAGTTAACTGCCAGAGCATTTTCTTCTTGATTTGCCTTTGCATGAGACCTATTCCCACTATTCACATCAATAACGTGACAAGCTTCCGTGTGCTCAATAACCAAATAAACTCCACTTTTTGAAGTAACTGTTTGACCAAAAGATTGTTTGATTTCTCTTGTGATTTTAAAGTTTTCAAAAATTGGAAGACTTCCCTTATACAGGTTGACAATCCCTTTTTTACTTGGTGCTTTTTCATCTATATACGCATTTACTTCTTTATAAAGTATTTCGTTATCAACGTATATATTTTCAAAAGTACTGTTAAATACATCTCTCAAAATTGCAGAGGTACGACTAAGTTCACCTAGAACTTTTTCACTAACCTTTGATTTTTTAAGGTTTGTACTTATATCATCCCATTTCGCTAATAAATCGTCAAGATCCTTATTTAACTCCGCAACTTTAAGACCCTGTGCATTTGTTCGAACAATTACACCAAAGTTTTTAGGTTTGATGCTTTTGATCAGTTTTTTAAGACGATCTTTTTCACTACGATTATTAATCTTCTGAGAAACAGAAACGCGCTCAGAAAATGGAACTAACACTAAATATCTTCCTGGAATAGAAAGTTCGGAACCAATTCTTGGTCCCTTAGTACTAATGGGTTCTTTAGCCACCTGAACAAGAACTTCTTGTCCAGGGTTAAGAACCTCATTCATAGCACCTGTTTTTTCAATATCGGGTTCACTTTTAAAGTAAAGTAAATTCCCGGTTTTCTCCTTACCCTCTCTAGTTCGTTTAACAAACTTATTTAGGGATAAAACTTGTGGTCCTAAATCAAAGTAATGCAAAAATGCATCCTTTTCATAACCTACATCTACGAATGCTGCATTTAAACTAGGTAGTACTTTACGCACTCTCCCCATGTAAACATCGCCTACTGCAAACTTGGTATTCTTAGGTTCCCTGTGCAACTCAACGAGCTGCTTATCCTTAAGTAATGCTATTACGACCTCTGAGGGTGTAGAACTTAAAATTAATTCGTACACATTTTCAGGTTTATGTAAATAGAATAAGCTAGCCCCGAACTAACGGAACTAGCAATATTAATTAAGGAAGAATAAGAAGAAGTAATAATTACTTCTTCTTATGTCTGTTTTTTCTTAATCTCTTCTTACGCTTGTGCGTAGCCATCTTATGTCTTTTTCTTTTCTTTCCGCTTGGCATAATCTTTTATTTTAAATGTTTATAATATTTTCAAACAACTAATCACTTAGTCGTAGATTCACTCTTAACTTTATCAACAAAAACTTTTGCTGGTTTAAATGCTGGCACAAAGTGCTCTGGTATAATAATAGTAGTGTTTTTAGAGATGTTTCTCCCTGTCTTTTGAGCTCTTTTCTTAACGATAAAGCTTCCAAAACCTCTTAAATATACGTTTTCTCCATCAGTTAATGATGTTTTAACGGATTTCATGAATGCTTCAACCGTAGCTTGAACTGCAACTTTCTCGATTCCCGTCTTTTCTGAAATTTCATTTACAATATCCGCCTTAGTCATCTCTTTCTCTATTTTTATTATTTATAAATTTACACCTCGTCCTTTTTTAAGGGGGTGCAAATTTACAAGAATTAATTCGGTTAAGAAAGAATTATTTACACTTTCTTAACTTAACTCTTTCAAAACTAATCTCTTGACTTGAATAATTTTAGTACAAAACTAACAGACTGGTACCACAATAACAAACGTGACCTACCATGGAGAAACACCCGAGACCCCTTTAAAATATGGCTTTCGGAGATAATACTACAACAAACTAGGGTTGATCAAGGCTTAAGTTATTACCATAAGTTTATTGATCGATTTTCTTCTGTAAAAGACTTAGCAAAAGCTTCAGAAGATGAAGTTTTAAGTTTATGGCAAGGATTAGGGTACTATAGTAGAGGACGAAATCTTCGAAAAGCTGCAATTCAAGTCATGGAAGAGTTTGATGGTGTTTTCCCAAAAGACTCAATTAATTTAAAAAAACTAAAGGGTGTTGGCGATTATAGCTCCGCTGCAATCTCTAGTTTTTCAAATGACGAAAAAATTGCCGTTGTTGATGGAAATGTATTCCGAGTATTATCCCGAATTTTCAACATAAGCACTCCAATTGATACTGGTCAAGGAAAAAAAGAGTTTAATGCTTTGGCTAATGCGCTAATCTCGTCAATTGATCCTGCGAGTCACAATCAAGCAATTATGGAGTATGGGGCTACAGTTTGTACTCCTAAAAAACCATTGTGTAATAATTGCATCTTTTCTGATCAATGCGAAGCTTTCAATAACGACTTAGTATATTCTTTACCCGTCAAATCTAAAAAAATAAAAAAAACAACAAGACACTTTCATTTTGAGTTCATTCTTAAAGAGAACAAAATGCTGCTTCAAAAAAGAGATGAAAAGGGAATTTGGGCAAACATGTATCAACTCCCACTTACTGAAACAACAAGTGATCAATCTCCTTTTTCAGAGAAAATCAAATTAAATTGGCAATGTAAACACGTGTTATCACATCAAAACTTATTTTGTAAATTCTATACATCTGACGATTATAATTCCCATGAAGGAATCTGGGTAGAACTTAATCAAGTTGAGAAATATGCTATTCCAAAAGTAATCGACAATTTTTTAAGTCAATATTTTCAATAAGAGTTAGCATTCTTTATATTCGTATTATATAATTTTCAATTTAACATCAACTCGCCATGGCAGGAGTAAATAAAGTGATTTTAGTAGGAAACTTAGGAAAAGATCCTGAAGTTAGACATTTAGAAAACGGTACTGCAGTTGCGAACTTCCCAATAGCTACTTCTGAGTCTTATAAAGACAAGCAAGGAAATAGAGTTGATCAAACAGAATGGCACAACGTTGTTGTTTGGAGAAAATTAGCGGAAATCGCGGAAAATTACCTTAAAAAAGGAAGTCAAATTTACCTTGAAGGAAAATTAAGAACACGTTCTTGGGAAGATCCTCAAGGAAACAAAAGATATACAACGGAGGTAGTTGCTGATACATTTACAATGTTAGGACGTAAGGAAGATAACCAAAACGCTGGTAATTCTGGAACAACTGCATATAATCAACCAGCAAATATCCCTTCAACTTCTAACGCTGCCAATAACTCGGTACAAGAAGAAGATGACTTACCATTTTAATTAGGAGACATTGGACGATTCTGAGCCTTTTCAATTAGGACTTACAATTTTATCTCAAATTAACACCATTTCAATCACAGATTGGATATATGTTTCTGCGCTCATAATCGGAATGCTTATTCTATTAACAGGGTCTGCATTTATTTCTGCTTCTGAAATTGCTTTTTTCTCTCTTGAAGCTAAAGATTTGGAGAAAATTGAAGGTAAAGAACCCGAAAAAGCCAATCAACTCAGAGGTATTCTTCAAAATCCAGACCAACTATTAGCTACAATATTAATTGTTAATAATACCGTTAATATAGGATTAATATTAATATCCAGTCTTGTGATAGATACATTTGAAAAACACATATCTGCACCTGCTTGGGTTTTATTTCTAATTCAGATTGTTGGTATTACTACTTTGATTTTAATTTTCGGAGAAATAATACCTAAGGTATATGCAACGAAAAGAAATCGGGAAATGGCAAAATTAATGATTAAGCCCATTTTAGTATTTGGGAGATTGTTTTCAATACCATCCAGATTTCTCGTGAAAATCTCAAATATTTTTGATCAAAAAATCAGAATCGAAAACAAGAATTTAAGTGTTGACGAGCTTTCTCAAGTTCATGAAATTGTTCAAAACGAAGCTAATAAGCAAGAGCAAAAAATGCTCAATGGAATTTTAGAGATTGGCCAAACAGAAGCTAAACAAATTATGGTTCCTCGAACCGACATCAAAGGTATTTCTATCAATACAGAATATAATGACGTTATTGAAACGATCACCAAGCAGGGAGTATCAAGAATCCCAGTTTATGAAAACTCAATCGATACAATTAAAGGTGTTTTATATATTAAAGATTTACTAGGGTTCTTAAACGATAAAGACGTTGTAAATCCAAACTGGAAAACCTTAATCAGACAACCTTATTTTGTTCCCGAAAATAAAAAACTAGATGATTTACTCACGGAGTTCCAAGAGAAAAAGATTCACTTAGCGATTGTTGTTGATGAATATGGAGGCGTTGAAGGGTTGGTTACATTAGAGGATATTATTGAAGAAATTGTTGGAGATATTAAAGATGAATTTGATATTGACGAAGAATTAGAATATTCTATTCTTGGTGAAGGAAAATATATATTCAATGGGAAAATTCCTCTTTTGGATGTTTATCGAATTTTAGAAGTTGAAGGAGAAGAATTCGAAGAAATTAAAGGAGAATCAGAAACTATAGCAGGTTTATTACTTGAAATGAAGGGAGGGTTTCCCAGGAAAGGTGAAATAATAAAATTGCAGAATTATGTGTTTACAATTGAGCACATCGACGAAAAAAGGATTCACAGGATTAAACTTGAAGTAAAATGATGGGAATAAAACTGGTGATTTCGGTAAGTATTATAATGATCTTAGGTTGTTCGGAAACCCCTACACCTAAACCACATGGTTTCCCTCGTATTGAGCTACCTATTGCTCAATATGAAAACTGGGAGAGTAATTGTGTCTTTTCTTTTAGAAAATCAACCTCAACAACGATTGAAATATCCAACGAAGATTCTTGTTTTTTTAATTTGATTTATCCTTCACTAAACGCAAAACTTCACTTTTCATATATACCCGTTAATGGACATTTAAAAGGGTTGATTGATCAAGAATATAAGTTGCGAGAAAAACATAATCAATTTTCATCTAGTGTTCAAGAAAAAATATTTCAGGATCCTTCAAAAAAAGTAAATGCCCTCTTGTTTAATATTACAGGAACAAAAGCGGCAACTCCATTACAGTTTTTTATAACTGATAGTACAAATCATTTCTTTAGAGGTGTATTATACTTTAATACGTCTCCTAATAACGATTCTCTTTCCACAGTAATCGACTTTATCCGAGCGGATGTGGATACATTGATTGAAAGTTTTTCCTGGAAATAAACTTATGAAAGCGTCAATGAAATTTTAGTAAACGTTTATCTTTTTCTCTCAGTTCCCTCTATATAAGAGAAGCGATGCTTACTATGTAGGATATTCTGGGGATAAAAGTTATTCATAAGGACTCTGAAAATCTGGATTGGATATAAAACTAGTGTCCGAGAGCGTTTTCAGAAAACTCACTAATTGTAACTTTTCCAACGCAGTCCAATGAAACCCTCCGTTATCATTTGGCATTAAGGGATCTACAGTAGAAGATGTCTTGATGCTGTCGCTATAAAAATCAATAACTTCTTCGAGGGTATTAAATCTTCCATCATGCATATAAGGAGCGGTAAATTCAATATTTCTAAGCGTGGGCGTTCTAAACTTACCTCTATCCGCATTTTCACCTGTCACCTCTCCTTGCCCAATATCATCGAATACTTCATCTAAGCCGTTATTATGTAAATCATCATCTGTAAACAAAGGTCTCCCATGACAATGAAAACATTCAGCCTTTTCAGAAAAAAACAAATTAAATCCTGCTGCTTCTAAAGGGCTTAACGTTAATTCACCTGTTAAGAATTTATCAAACTTAGCATTATCTGAAATAAGAGTCCGTTCAAATTGAGCAATTGCCATCGCTACTAATTCCTTCGTAATTACTTCATCTCCAAAAGCTAACTTAAACAAATCTTTATAGTCAGAATTATTCAGTCTTACAATCGCTTCATCCCAATCTAAATGCATCTCAATTGGGTTCGGAATGGGACCTAAAGCTTGTTCTTCAAGCGAGGATACTCTTCCGTCCCAAAAAACAGAAGATTGCCATCCCGCGTTTATAATGGCAGAGGCATTTCTTCCGCCAGATAACCCATCAATCCCTACACTAAACTGCTTTGGATCAGAAAACGCATGTTTTTGTTGATGGCAACTTGAACAACTTTGTGTACTATCTCCTGATAAAACTGGATCGTAAAATAATTTCCTTCCTAAATCAATCCCCTCTACTGAAAGTGGATTGTTATTAGGAATAAGCATTGTAGGGAATCCATTTGAAGATATTTCAACGTGTGTATGCGTATGTTGATCTCCAGCTGGATTATCAGTTCCTATTTTATCTCTGCAACTAATTATTGCGAAAAAAATCAATAAAAGTGTAATTAGATTTCTCATAAAAAAC
>TARA_B110000091_G_scaffold193877_1_pt1 | contig 17462 bp, 13 predicted proteins | sample TARA_B110000091 | Tara Oceans TARA_B110000091 (sample SAMEA4397278) | marine metagenome | biome: Polar Biome; feature: [DCM] deep chlorophyll maximum layer (ENVO:01000326); material: water (ENVO:00002006), including particulate matter (ENVO:01000060) such as... | depth 35 m
TTTTTTTTCTGTGTTTAAGATACCATTCCATTTACTGCTTGTTTATAATTATCTTTCTTTTCTTCCAACCTCCTTCAATAATAAAATAATGAAATCCAAATGACAGTGACAATCCTATCAAAGCCCAAATTGTTATACTCATATTATTACTTTAAATTATTTAAAAAGAAATTTAATGAATCCGTTGAATCAGTATGTTAATCAAGTTCATCAAAATTTATAGTCTTTAAATTTTTCAAGTAATCAACAACTTCTTCTGTAGTAGAAAATAGACCATGATGGCCAGCATCTCCATAATTATCTGTGTCTTGTATTTCGGGGCAATTAATTACTTTTTGAAGTTTGAATTCACCTCTTTTATCTTGATATTCAGTAAACATTAGGTTTTCATAATTCATTTCATTTTTTATTGTTTCTATTATTTCATGTTCTCCATCTCCTTCATCAGAAAATTGTATTGTTAGTTCCAAAGCTTCAAAGGTATTATCATCCATATCAAGGAATTCAGATTTTTCAATGGCAATCAAAATTTCATAGTCGATTTCGACATCTTTGGTGTTTTGTGTAAAACAAGATTTATATCAACGGCTTGAACATTGTTTTCTTCGTCAGTTCAAACCTCGAAAACACTTTAGGTATACTATTAAATCAGAGCGCTTTTCGCTTGTTCGTTTTATCTGGATAGTTCTCTTCTCTTTGCTTACGGTTTGAGTAAATGATGTTATATATGGTTAACCCCATATATGCTGCAAATATAACACCACCCACTATAAAGAATCCTATATTCATTTTGTGCTTCTTCTTTGTCTAATTGCTATTGCAAATAATAATATTGTACCAGGCCAATGTGCTGAATACTGGGCTTCTTCGGTCATTCCTAACATTCCATATCCTACTGAATATAATAAACAAAGGAATGCTAAAATAATTGGATACCATTTTAAAATAATACTTTTCATCTTTTACTGTTTTATCGAATTAATTATTAATCTAATATACAAAATATAAGTATCTAATTTCATTTTAAAATATAATACTGTGTTTTATTAAATTATTATTATCTGAATTTTGAAATAATCTAACTGCTCATTATCTCTAGTCTTGTTTTTATGCATTACCTTAACTATAAGGTATTAGACCTAAATTATATTGTATGTGTTGTAAATAGAAAGAGTTAAAGAATGAGGTTTCAAGGTTTCTCAAAACCTTCTAAGTCAAGTGCTAAATGATTTTAATTATTAGATAAAGATTAAAAATCAAAATTCCAGTCAAACAAATCGGTACGCAAACCAATATTTAACCAAGTAACATTTGTTTTTTCAAACTTTGTAGAAAGTGATTCTGGATTGAAATTTCGATAGGTAACGCCACCAAAAAGTTTCAAGTTCGTTGCAGGATTCAATAAATAACCGACTTGTAAGTCGCCCACAAAAATATTCGTTGTATTTCCTTGTCCAATTTTCACACCAAAATCATCGGTACGATCATCATAATCTTGGTAAATATCTCCACCATAACTTGTTGTATCTCCTTCTAAATCAAAACCTTTTTTACCTGTAACAACTTTAGCCGTTCCATACCATCTACCTTTGGTGTAATTTGCAATTCCAACCAATTCATTAAAGTTAGAACCCCAAAGATGCGCCATTGATTGGTTGTTGTGTCCATAATTCAAAACTGGCTCTTTATGAGAATATGTATAAGGTCTAGCAGTGTTATATTCAGCCTGTAAAAAAAGATTTTCCACATTGAATGCGTCGTGAAATTTTGCGCCAATCTGAAAACCACTTTTATTCCCCCAATAACCATTTCCTTTGGCTATTTGCCCTGTTGTGAACTCATCAATCAATAATTGAGAATAAACAGATATCCTGTCATTAAATCGATATTTAGCAGTCAATCCGACTAAAGCGTTTCCTCCTTTAGAGCCTGTAGAGAATTCTATAGCACGATAAAATATAATAGGATTTAGATAATTTATATCAAAACCTCGATCGTTAGAATTTTCCCAAATAACAGATTCAAATAATCCAACATTCAATTTCCTAGTCACATTCCAACTTAAGTAATGAGTAGCCATAAACTTTTGCTTAAAAACTCCATCTTCAGTTACTTCAGGTCGAACATCTCGCAACCACATCCATAGATTGGTGTACTTTATTTTCCAAAAACTCGTGTTTACTTTAAAAAAAGGATAAGGAGAAGCATTTTGTGATAATAACATTGAACGATATCCATCTCCAATAAAATTCTTACTATGTCCAAATTGTAAATTCAAAAATTTATTGGGTGTATATGATAAATATCCTTCCGCAACAGGATAATCATAGGCCTCTTTTTTAAACTCTTTAGCAATTCCACGTCCTGGAATTATTGCAGGGTTTCCACCTGCAGGAGCGAGAGATTCTGCATAATCATTTACATATTGTGCAAACCTTCCTTGGCTTTCATATATCGTTGATGAGAAACTTAATTTCTTACCTAATGAACCTTGAATTTGAATTCCTCGTGTATTATTAAACGTATTTACATCTCCTGCTTTACCTCCTTGTAAATCAATAATTGGATCTAGTGTAAACCAATAACCTTCACCTTGAACTTGTAGCATATGTTCGTTAAAAAACTTCTTTCCTAGCCATGTGTTTTTATCCATCATGAGACTAGATTTTTGAGCATCTAAATCAACATATTTCTCAACTTCACTATACACATAAGGCTTCACTGCAGTATGAGAGTTCTGTGCTTTGCTGTAATAATAATCAAGATTACTGTATGATTGATGTGTATAAGGTACATTTAATTGACTGTGATGTTCTAATAATTGTAACGAATCAGGTTGAATTAATTTTAAATCATCATTCTTTTGAGTTACAGAAAAATCATTCGTTTTTTTTATAATTTCAACGGCTTTCTTTTCTAATGAAAACGATTCAACAGCAGTATTTAAAGGAATTGGTATTGGTAAAATAAACTGCATTTCGATATCATGATTGTTGTATTTTGCTGGTTCTGCTTTTGGTAAACTCTCAAAAACTCTTGAGATTTCTTCTTTTAATTCTTCATACGGAGTATTGACATATAAAACTTCGAATTCACCTTCTTTATCAACTGTAAAAACAACATTTATCAAACCTTTGAAATTATCTGCTTTAACTGAATCAGGTAATTTAATTTCAGAAATAACCGCTTTAGAAACATTGGCATTAAAACACTCTTTCAAAAGTTCATTTTCTACTGTTTCACAACCTTCAAAAACAGGATATTTTTGCTCTTGAGCATTTATAAATAGTGAAAATATGATTAAAAGTATTGAAGTTGTATATTTTTTCATCTGCTTAGTATCAGGCAATTTTTGTGACTATATTATGTTCTAATTGATATTCTTCTTGACTTTCTGAGCAAACTGCTATACGATCATTAAATTCTAAACGATGTCCAAATTCGCTTACCCAACCTATTTGTTTTGAAGGGTTTCCAACGACCAATGCATAGGGCTTCACTTCTTTTGTTACAACAGCACCAGCACCTACAAATGCGAATTCCCCAATTTCATTTCCACAAACTATCGTTGCATTTGCTCCAATACTCGCGCCTTTTCTTACTATTGTTTTCTTAAATTCATCACGTCTTTTTATAGCACTTCTTGGATTGATAATGTTTGTGAATACCATTGAAGGTCCTAAGAAAACATCGTCTTCACAAATAACACCAGTATATATAGATACATTATTTTGCACTTTTACATTATCCCCCAAGACAACATCTGGTGAAACAACAACATTTTGACCAATATTACATTGTTTTCCTATAATACAATTTGGCATAATATGGCTAAAATGCCAAATTTTCGTTCCATTTCCTATTGAACAACCTTTATCAATAACGGCAGTTTCGTGTGCGAAATATTCATTCATAATCAATATCCTTCTGTTAATTTTCGATCAATTATTTTTCTAGCAGATGACGTTCCAATTCTAGTTACTCCAATCTCAATCATTTTGATGGCATCACTAAATGTTTTAACTCCTCCAGCCGCTTTTGATTGTAATGGATTTGCGTTTTCAACAATCAATTTCATTGCTTCAAAGGTTGCTCCATTTGGCTTTCCTTCTTCAGTTTTATAAAATCCTGTTGAAGATTTTATAAATACTTTGGGAGCATTTTCAACGCCAAAATTATCAACCACTACTCTTTTAATCAATTGTGCTATCGATACAATTTGAGCGTTTGTCAATGCTGCAATTTCGATAATCCATTTTATTATTTTATTGTTTTCTAGCGCTAATTTAGTTCCAAGGTAGATTTCTTCTTCTACCAATTCTGTTTTTCCTGATACAAAGGCTTTATAATTAACAACAAAATCTAATTCATCAACATTGCACTTGATTGCGTTTTCAGCCTCTTCTAACTTTTGATTAATAGCGTTTGTCCCTTCGTGAAAACCAATGACTGTACCAACTAAAACATTTGATTTTGCATCTGCAATTAAGCGTTTTGCAACAGAAATATATTCTTGTCGAATCATCACCAATTTAAAATCATTAGTGATTGCCTCCTCAATTAATGCAATAACATTTCGCTTAGTTTCTATGTTAGAGATTTGGGCTTGCCCATCGGTTTTTAAATATGTAGAATCTAAATAGTCTCCTAAATTCATAAAACAAATTTTATCTTACGAAAATACAAAAATTATCAAAGAATAAATCCCACAAAAAGTGGGATTTATTAAAATTGTAAAGAATCAATTGACATCAAACAATATTGGCAGTATATATTTCACATCCACCTCTTTTCCATTTTGTTTTCCTGGAATCATTTTTGGAAGTTTATTAACGACTCTCTTTCCTTCTTTTTCAAGACTTTCATGAGGAGCCCTAGCATTGGTGATTTCAATTTCACCTGTTTTGGTAATTAAAAATTCTATCAAGATTCTTTTTTTACCAGAAGAAAGTCCAAGTGATGGAGCCAAACCTGCATTAAATTTTCGAGTCACAAACTTTGTGATTTTTTTCTCAAAACACTTTTTTCTTTCCAATTCTTTTACTTTTTCACAACCAGGAAAAATTGGTTTTTCTTGAACATTTATCATTAAATGAGAATCATTATCTACACCTTCATCTTCTTTTTCATTAGATAATTTAGTAAAATCGATACTTGTAGGTTTTGTATTTTCATCAGATTTTTCAAAAGGCAACTTTGCTTCTTTTGTAGTTTTCTTTATAACCACTTGTATGTTTTCTAGCGAAACCTTATTTAGAACTGCTGTTTTTTTCTGAACTATCTCTTTCTGTTCAATCCTAATAACATCATATTGATAATACCTGTATTCGCCAACATTGCCATCTTACTTGGGTAGTGTTTTAGTTACATTCTCGGTTTTATATTCTAACGCAACATAAACTGTAAAAAGGGCGAGTACAAGTCCTAATTGAAAGAATAGCAAAGAACTTTCTTGAAATTTATTGGTGTGTGTTTTAGTGTTCATCGTATTAGAGTTAAGAAGTTAAAATTTTGATAATACAAGAAGTATACCAAAAAGAAAGCCTTCGCAAATGCGAAGGCTTTTATAAATTTTAAATAAATTTTATCTAATTCTTATTGAACATCAAATACGATTGGCAACATATAAGTTACATTTACCGCTCTACCTCTTTGTTTTCCTGGAGTCATTTTTGGAAGTAAGTTTACAACTCTTCTTGCTTCTTTTTCAAGACGTTTATTTGCAAAAGGTCTAATTACAACTCTTACAATTTGAGTTCCACCAGTTTTAGTAATTTTAAATTTTACGTAAATCTTTTGTTTACCAGACAAACCTAACTCTCCGGCTAACTCACCATTAAACTTTCTGTTGACATGTTTTCTAATTGCACTATTCAAACAATCTTTCTTTTGTTGTTTGGTCCCTTTACATCCAGGATATACGGGTACATCTTCAATCACAGCAAAAGCAACGTCTTCCTCAAAAGCTTCTTCTTCTTCTATTTCTACAATCTCTTCTACTTCAATTTTTTCACTCTCATCAGTCTCTGTAGACTCGATAATCGTTTCTTCAACTTCTTCTTCATCTTCTACAATCTCTATAACTTCAGGTGCAGCTGGTGGAGGTGGTGGTTGAACAAGTTGTTCAATTACAACCTCTAAAGTTTCCTCTTCTTCTTCATGATCAGAGGTAACTACTAAAAGATCATTAAAACTTTTTTCATACGTTTTATGCTCTATACCTAAATAAACCGTTAATAAGGTTAACACTAAACCTAATTGCCAAAATAATCTTGTGTGATTTTCCAAGTTTGCCTTGGGGCTTTTTTTAACTTCCATATTGAGAAAAATATTTTATAGATTGCTAATTTAATAATTTTAAAATAACTTTTGCAACTAAAATTTGTTAAATAACTTTATAAAAGCGAAACATATAGTTAAAGGTTATTATTCCTACCAAAATCCCTAGAGAATTCGCAATAACATCTAAAAAATCACCATGACGATTTAACTGCATACTACTTTGTAAAACTTCAATAACTATACCAAAAATAAATAAAGCAAATCCAACTTGAAATTTAACTTTAAAACTTTTATGAGATTTCAATATTGCAAATAGCCAACTAAGTGTAAGACCTAAATAAGAAAGCATATGTAATAGTTTATCAGAAAGTGATATTTTTACATTAAACTCTTTTAATGATGATAGGCTTAAATAAGTGATCAAAATTGTTAATACTATTGAAATAGTGTATGCACTAAGCTCCAATAAGCGCTTTATAGTCTTCCGCATTCAATAAGTTTTTTAATTCAGATTCATCGGCAATTTTCACCTTGATCATCCAACCTTCATCATATGGTGAAGAATTCACTAACTCTGGATCGTCTTCCAAAACGTCATTAAACTCTATGACTTCTCCTGTCATTGGCATCAGTAAGTCTGAAACAGTTTTAACTGCTTCTACTGTTCCAAAAACTTCATCTACATCTACAGTCTCATCAAGTGTATCAACATCTACGTATACAATATCCCCTAACTCGCCCTGTGCAAATTCAGTAATTCCAATAGTTGCAATGTCTCCTTCGATACGAATCCACTCGTGATCTTTTGTGTATTTTAATTCCGCTGGTATATTCATTTTAATTTTATATTATAATTTCACAAATTTAACAAAAAAGAAGCTTCACAAAAAAATAAAAAGTTTTAATTACCTATTGTGTATCTAATAATTAATCCTGCACTAAATGAATTTCTGGGGAAAGATGTAGAAATTGCATAACGAGAAGAATTTTGATCATAATAAAAAGATGATGTTAAACTTTTACTTAAAGCGTAGTCTGCAAGAAACCTTAGAGAAAATAATCGTTGTCCTCCAGTAATTTGATCGTTGTCTTGATCTACATCTCTAATTAAAGTCTCATTATCTCTTAATGTAATATCTGCTTTTAAATTTAAATCTCCCTTTAAAGTATTCTTTTTACCATCAAACTTATAACGCAATTTTAAATCTTTAATTCTATATCCAAGTCCTACAACATATTCTTTTCCTCTAATTTCTGTTAAAGTATTATTGTTGAAGTTTAAGTTTAAAGCTCTGTCTTTTCTAATTTCAGCTTTCAAAGACAATGAGTTTTTCATTTTCAAATCTATCTTAATCAAAGGAGAGAATTCTTCGATAACATTTACATTTGAGAATAGTTTTTCATTATAATAATTCCCCACTAAATCTGTTTCGGCATAAGGATCTTGACCATCAAATAATAAATTATTTGAATAATTATTAATTGTGTAGGACGAACGATATCCGTGAGTCAATGTAAAACTTTGGAACTTTTTCTTAAACCATCCAATTCGCATTAAACCTTTATATGTCAAAGTCCAATTTGGTAGCGGAATATCTTTAAATGCTCCTGTCTTTACAGAGGCAGCGTCTTTACCTGAATAAGCGGCTACAAATGCTGGCAACATAACCTGTTGACTATTTTTACCAAATCCTAAAACATCAGCTCCAGAAGCATCTGCCAATCGTTGAGATATAATAGCACGGTTGTCTTTAAATTCTTGAAATGTTTTATCAGCATCTTCTCCAAAAGCTGTTTTAATCATATTAAAACTCATACTAAAATTACCTACTTCAGAAATTGGATTATCTTCGAATCGAGTTTGATTGATGGTAAGGTCATTGACAACATCTAATTGTTGTGAACTATTTTTTGTATATATTTTATTTGCTTGGAGTTCTATTTTTAGGTCTCTTACTGGACTGATATCAACAAAAAGGTCAAATTTATCATAATGAGTTTGTGAATAAGTTCGATTATAATATGGGTCATCATCTGCTCCTCCAGGATCATTTATATTTCTTGAAATAAGCCATCCATTTTGAAGAGCTTTTTGTCTAATGTCAACTTGACTACCGAAAACAAATCCGAAAGATGGTGCCAAACCTCCAGAAAAATTATCTCTTCCTAAGAACCCTACTTCTGGAACATACCCTGGTAAAAACACTCCATTATTTTCGGTATAAGAAATTCGTGCTTTCTTAACCATCATTAAAACATTTGCTAAAGTTTTACCAGCTTTATTACCTTTTTTAGTAACAAATTTGGTTTGAACCTTCGTTGTTTCTCCATCTTTATTTTTTGGAATTTTAGTTTTTATTGTTTTCTTAACACGTCTTTTTGTAAAGGCTTTTGTTAATCCAATATTTTTATATAATTTCTTGAAATCAAAATCTACAGATACGCTATGTGTATTTGCATTTTGAATAGCATTTCCAATTTGAGAAACATATGATTGTGATGCTGCTTGCCAATCAAAATCACCAGTATATGCATAATCTGCTCTAACAAAATCTAATAAAGGCAACTTATCAATTGGCACTTTATAAGTTCCGTTCAATGTTTGATGATAATGTAAAGGACGGCCGATCGTAAAGAAATCATCAAACAAAGTAATATCATCCGTAGAATTAAAATCATCGTACACATAATTGTTCAATGCTCTGAAATTAAATTGTAATGATTTTGTCAAATTGTAACCAATATTGTAATCCCAATCAAACATGAAATTACGCTGTCTTAATGTTGGTAATTCTGGAAGATCTTCTACTAAACTTCTACTAGATTGCTCATTGTAGCTTCTTATAATATTTGAATTTACAGAAATTGTTGATGGTAGTAAATTGAAATTAAAATCTTTTATAAATCGCAAGTATTTTTTCTTTGTCAAAAACCCCCAATTATTAAATGGCTCTATACTTTTTTGCTTAAACGAATAATTATAATTTGCAGATGCTCTAACATTCTGATCTAAATATTTTTTAACATTATAATCTTTATGTTGCGTTTCATTATAGGCATATGAAACTGACAAGTTCTCTATATCATAGAAACGTTTTTTCTTTTCCGTATTTAAATGATCTTTTCTTACATTCATTAGACTTATACTTTTCCTCTTGGTATAATCTCTAGACTTATCACTATTTGGGTTAATATTTTCAGCGTCTTCAAAAAGCACATCTTGATATTGCGCGTCATACTTTGGATCATGAGTTTCTTCAGAAATACTATAATTAAATGGCAACTTTACTCCCCATTTTTTTGGTAACACTTGCCCTACATTAACATTAGTAACAATGCCATATAACTTTGTATCTTCTTGATTTCGTTCATTTACACGTTGTTCAATTCCACCAAAACCAACAGTTTCCATTCTACCTGAAACAGACACATCTGCAAAATCTGCAAAATTAGCATCCGCACTTATAACAGCTGCCCAACCGCCTTTATTGTCAAATTCAGAAGTACGTAATTCGTTAAACCACATTTCAGCACTATGAGTTGTCGTTGAATTGTTTTTCATCCCAAGCATCATTGTACGAATATTCGACAAGTTTGGATTTCCTTTTACTCTTATTTTATACCCTTCTAACCCTTCAATTGGAGAAGCGACGCCATAAGCAGGATATAATTCATTGGGAGGAACGGGAATTGTTTCTTGGAAGCGTTGTAATTTTAATTTTCCTAAATGCTCTAAGATGACGTTCATATTATTAGGCCAAATATCATCTGCTAAAGTTGAATTTTCTTCAGTGATTTTTAATGGAACTTCTATCTGATAATAGTTGTCATTCAAGTCACTTCCTAATCTAATTACAGCTTCTATTTCATCGTCTTGTAAATTAGATTTATTGAGTTCTTCTAGATGTATAAATAATTTCAACTTTTTATACATTCGCATATCAATACTCACATTCTTATAAACGGCTCTAGTTTCACCAGCAGGTAAATCAAAAACCTTCATCGAAAGTGATTGTTCATTTTGATATTGAATTCTAGTACTTCCTCGCAATTGTTCTCTTTCTATTCCAGGAGGAATTACATATGGTATTGGAGTTCTAGATTCATTTTCTTCAATATTAACTACTCCAACTTGAAAATTTTCTAACGCAGTAATATCTAAATCAGGTGGGTTAGAGTTATTGGTTTCATTAATTTCTTTTGTATAACGTCTCCAATCTCCACGAACTAATTGTAATTCTCCAAAACGTAAAACTACAGGCATTCTAAAATTGGTCATAAACATTCTCATAAAACGAATAGAACTAAAACCGGTCATATCATTTATAACATCATCTGGTGTATTGATTGGAATTCTAAACTGCAACCATCTAAAATCTTTTTGACTTCCATCATCTAAAGTTACAGTTACTGGCTTTTCATCAACTATATGATTTTGTCCAACTGTTAAATCTGATGCATCTAGAGAGACTTTATATTGATAATAGCTTTCAACACTATTCATTGTTTGATCTTTATTGATATCTTCTACGTCTGGGAATGTAGTTGCTGAAGTAGGGAAAGATTCATCTGATAAATTAGATGTAGGTGAGTTTCCTTGCGTGTTATTATAATCTTTATATCTAGTTAAGATTGAAGCATTGTCTGTATCGTATTGATTACCTCTAAAGTATCTGTAATTATCTGCTGACGGATCATTTCCTAAAGCACTTCCAAACATCGAAATTTCCTCTGCGTCATTTAAACCGTCCAATCCAATATCTTGGTTTAAACGAGAATTATCAGAAATATCAAACGTATATAAAAGCGACTGTCCTGTTGGAATTTTACCCCAAATTGTAGGAACTGTATTTTCTACTCCACCATTTTCTGGCAAACCATTTTCATACATTTTACGCCCATCTTTCAAAACATCTTCAGAAATATTACCAAGATTAAAATACAAATCTCCAATTTGATTTGCAGGATTTTGAGGATCAAGTCCTGTTGGTAAGCCTTCCGTTTCTGTCAATGAATATTCTTGGTATGGATCTAACATCCAAAATTGAATATATTCAATATTTGCTTGTTCAAAATTTGTAACAGTAAGTGGTCTCGTAATTCCGGCCCAACTTTCTTCTGGATTAGATCCAAAATTAGTTTCATAATTATAACTTCCTCTTTCGTTAGGATAATAGGCTAAATCTAACGAGCGTAAAATTGAAGATTGTGTGATATCTAAATCTGTTGCTGGAAATAATTCATTAAATCGAATACGTCTAACTTCTGCTCTAGACAACTCAGTATCATCAATATTTGAAGGTTGCAATGAAGAACTTCCGTAAAACAACTGATCAATAATATACCATGCTAGTTTTCCACGTTTTTTACCATAATCAATATCTATTAAATCCCCATTAAAGTCAAGTAAAGGCTGATTTTGAGGTGTACTAGATAAATGCCATTGCTGTGGTGTTTTTAATTCTAAAGGAATTTGCGCTCCTTCAAAATCATCTAAATAAGTCGTTGCTTCTCCGTTTAATTCAACTTGTTTTGGAGAACCTGGAATTAAATAAGCAAAGTCACCACGAACAGAAAAATTCGATTCAACATCTGTATCTAAGTTTGGCAATTTATTTACCCATTTTGTAAACATTGGAACTTTCGATGAATAGTCTGCACGTAAACCAAAAATAGTATTGTTTATCGGTTCTGAATTAAATAATGTTTTTTGTGTAAGTGGTTTTTCTCTTAAATTTAGGATGGTAGCACCCGCAAAAAAATTCTCAGAAAATTTGTGTTCAACATCAACCCCTACAAAACGTTTTGACTGTAAGTTAAAAACAGAATTATTTTCAACTGACACTTCTATTGGTGCATTTGAGGCTTCTAATGTTGGATTGATAATTTGAACTCTACCAATTTGATAATCTACAACATAGTCTACACCTTCTACCAAAACTCGCCCGCCAGTAGTAACTGTTACCGAACCTTGAGGCACATTGAAGGCTCCTAATGGAATTCCTCCAGCACTTTCTGATTTATAATATCCTTTTAAAAAGTATTTGTCTTTATTTTGAAAATTATTTCTCGCTTGTGATTGCGTGTTTGTATATAATTCATTAAAAATATACGTTGCATCGGCAGCATCTGTCAAAATAGGATTTAAACTTTCTCCAAACGGTTGGACAGTTGGAAAAATTACAGTTCCTTTTTGAGAATTTATAGTAATTCCTTCTACATAGTCAAAATATCCATCACCTTCAGGAACAGAAAATTCATTCTGATCTAAATTATCTAGATTAAAAATATTTAATAATGTTCTATCGGATACTCCTGCAGTAGCAGCATTTTGAAGCACATTTATTGGAACTCCTGTTGCATCATCATTATATAATAACTCAAATCTAAATCCTTCTTGTGACATTTGATATGCACCTAAAGAATAGATGTTCTTCATCATTAAATCCCAAAGAGGAATTGTAGTATTAATTATTTCACTACGCAGTAATTTTACAATCAAATTTTTTGGAGCGACAACTCCATCTGTTGTTAATTCACCCACTTTATTGACAGTGGTACTTCCTGTAATTGTGTATTCATATGCAACAGCCAAAACGTCTGACTCTCCCAATCTTCTATTAAGTGAGATATATCCTAATTGAGGGTGAACTACATATTCACTCGGAAGTAATTTCCGTGCGTTTTCTAATACTGAATAATCTCTTCCTTGTGATAATTGATAGGTACTTGAAGGTCCAATTTCTGAAGAAATTGTTGAAATTTCTCTTATCGGATTTGTTGCTGTAAATAAATTAAATAAATTATTTGATTGATTCGAAGGATCTTGTTGAACCCCTCCTGACGGAAAAACACCTGTTCCCGCAATATTTGTTGGATCATTTTCTCCTATATCTGAAATCGCAACAATATTTCTAAAATTGTCTGTAGAAGCCTGTCTATTCGTTACCCAAACCTCAACTTGTGTAATATTAATTTGGCTATTTATTAATGGAAAATTTTCTAAAGCCGCATCATAGTTATCTCTATAAACTTGCGATAAGAAAAAGTGTCTGTCAGCATCATAATCAGTAGCACGTAGTTCAAATTCATTAATGACCGATCCTCCTTGAGCAGCAACAGTTCTTGTTTGAGATTTCTGTTCTGCAAAAACACCTGTAACTGAAGTTTTACCAAATTGTAATTGAGTTTTCAGACCAAATAAACTCTGCGCACCTGTAATCAAAGAATTTTTAATTGGCATGCTTACATTTCCTACTTCTATTTTTTGTAAAATATCATCTTCGGTTGGTGTGTATTCTAACTTTACAAGATTTTGAAAATCAAAAGTAGATTGAGTATCATAGTTGGCTGTAACACCTAATCTCGTTCCAATTTTAGCATTTATACTTGCAGATATTTGTTGGTCAAAATTAAAGGTTGTGCTTTTTCTATTTCTTTCAGATATTTGAGGGTTATCAACTTTCTGCGACAACACCCCTAACTGTACTAGAATACTTCCTTGAGGGTTTACTTCAATTGTATTGCCTCCAAAAATAGATTCAAACAGACTAGATTTGACATAGTATGTAGGTAGTAAGTTCTTTTGAGCATCGGCACTTCCAGCAGTTTTACCACCAACAGCTTTTAATTTTTCTTTAAAATGCGCCAGCATATCTTGTCTTAAACTATACTTTCTATACTCGCTAGGAGTCATATAAACAGGTTGAGAGACATAATAACCTCCTATTTTCTCTCTTATAATATATTTTTGAAGTGATGAATCATAGGTAACTTCAATTTCTGTTGGGCTATTTAATATTAAATTCCCACTTTGAGAGTTATTAAAATTATATGGAAGGTTTGAAATTGAATCTATTGTAATATCTATAGGCTCTATAGGATCTATAGCGGGTGGTGCTGGACTACTAATTTGAGAAAAAACAGAGGCATAAGAACTAATGCTCAATATAATAATTGCAACTAATTTATTTAAATATTTTTTTTTCAAATTATTAAAAATTTTTAAGCGCCTGTTTGATAAGGTTTTCAACACTCATATCGCTATTCTCCTTCAAAATTCTATCTACAATCCTTTCTGATTGTTTTGTATTAAACCCTAAAACATCTAATGCTGATAACGCTTCTTCTTTATTTGTATTGTTTTGAGAAACAGAAACATCATCAATTCCATAGCTCTTAATTATTTTATCTTTCAAATCAATAATTACTCTTTGAGCCGTTTTTGCTCCAATACCCTTTACTGATTGTATTGTTGGCACATCTCCAGAAGCAATTGCATTTTGAATTTCTTGAGTTGTCATAGAAGACAGCATGGTTCTAGCAATGCTAGGCCCAACACCTGAAACTGAAATTAATAGTTTAAAAATTTCTCTTTCAATTTTACTTATAAAGCCAAATAATGTGTTTGAATCTTCTTTTACAGATAAATATGTATATAAGAAAATAGCCTCTTCATCTGGAATCGATGAAAAAGTATTTAAAGAAATATGAGCGTAATAGCCTATTCCATTGCATTCTACAATTACATATGTTGGGTTTTTCTCTACTAATTTCCCTCTTAAATGAGTAATCATTCTATTAATTGTTATTTTTCAAATGTACTAAAATATTCCTATTTTTTTGATTTATTTTGAGCATCAATCACAGCAACAGCAGCCATATTTACAATTTCATCAACACTTGCTCCTAATTGTAATATATGAGCAGGTTTTTTTAATCCCATCATAATTGGGCCAATAGATTCTGCATCGTATAACTCTTTCATCATTTTATAACTAATATTCGCCGATTCTAAATTAGGGAATATCAACACATTCACTTTTTTATCTACTAGTTTAGAGAACGGGAATTCTTTCTTTAACATCTCTGGGTTTAAAGCGAAATCTGCTTGTAATTCACCATCTATAACAACATTTGGATGGTACTTATGTATATGATCTACAGCCAATTTAATTTTTTTAGAAGACTCTGATGATGATGCGCCAAAATTAGAAAAAGAGAGTAATGCAATATTTGGCTTCATCCCAAACATTTTAACTAAAGAAGCCGTTAATTGACAAATTTTAGCCAATTGTTTTGCTGTTGGATTTAAATTGATGGTTGTATCTGCTAAAAACATTGGACCTCTTTTGGTCAACATTAAATTGGATGCCGCAACTCTTGAAACGCCTTTTGTCATTCCAATTAATTCTAACATTGGCTTAACAACTGCTGCATAATTACGTGAATAACCCGTAATCAAACCATCTGCATCACCTTCATTTACCATCATTGCAGCATAGTAATTACGCTCTCTCATTAGTTTTTGAGCATCTAATAATTTAATTCCCTTTCTTTGTCTAGCTTTCCAATAACTATCAGCATATTCATTCCTTTTAGCCTTTTGAATTGGTAGTTTTGGATCAATGATTGGAACATCAGCCGTAAAATCTATTTCATTTTTTAATTCAATAATAGTTTCTTTATTCCCTAATAATATTGGCATACCAATACCTTCATCATACACTATTTGAGCCGCTTTTAACACATCTAAATGATCTGCTTCTGTAAAAACAATTCTTTTCGGATCTGTTTTTGCTCTGTTATGAATTAATCTAACGACTTTACTTCCAGTCCCTAGCCTTTCCATTAATTGATCTCGATATGCATCCCAATCTTCAATTGGATTTTTAGCAATCCCTGATTCCATCGCTGCTTTTGCAATTGCTGGTGGAATTTCATAAATTAGTCTTGGATCAAATGGTTTCGGGATTATATATTCTTTACCAAAAGATAAATTCACCTCATCATATACAATATTGACTTGCTCAGGCACAGATTGTTTTGCCAAATTTGCTATTGCATGAACGGCAGCGAGTTTCATTTCTTCATTAATCTTAGTTGCTCTTACGTCAAGTGCTCCTCTAAAAATAAATGGAAATCCTAATACATTATTTACTTGATTTGGATGGTCTGAACGACCAGTAGCCATTATTATATCTTTTCGTGTCGCAATTGCCAAATCATACTTTATTTCAGGATTTGGATTTGCCATTGCAAATACAATTGGGTCTTTAGTCATTGACAACAACATGTCTGGTGTTAAAACATCTGCAATTGAAAGTCCAATAAAAACATCTGTATTTTTAATAGCATCAGCTAGACTATGAAGATCTCTATCTGTTGAAAATTCTTTTTTCTCAGAGGTCAAGTTTTCTCTATCTATTCTTATTACTCCTTTACTGTCGCACATAACGATATTCTCTCGTTTTGCTCCTATAGAGAGGTACATACGAGTACATGAAATTGCAGCTGCACCTGCACCATTTACAACAATTTTTATTTTCGAAATATCTTTACCGGTAATTTCAACAGCATTTTTTAGAGCGGCAGCTGAAATAATTGCTGTTCCATGCTGATCATCATGCATTACTGGAATGTCTAATTCTTCCTTTAATCTTCGCTCAATTTCGAAGGCTTCAGGAGCTTTAATATCTTCTAAATTTATTCCTCCAAAAGTTGGTGCTATTGCTTTTACTGTTTCGACAAATTTATCTACATCAGTCGCATCAATTTCAATATCAAAAACATCAATATCGGCAAATATTTTAAACAATAATCCTTTTCCTTCCATCACAGGTTTTGAGGCTTCAGGGCCTATATTTCCTAGACCAAGAACGGCAGTTCCGTTAGAAATTACTGCAACTAAATTTCCTTTAGCTGTATATTTATAAACATCCTCTTTGTTTTTTTTAATTTCTAAACACGGCTCTGCAACTCCTGGAGAATATGCCAGTGCAAGATCACGTTGTGATGTGTATTTTTTGGTAGGTATTACCTCTATTTTTCCAGGTTTTGGGTTTGAGTGATAGTATAGTGCTGCACGTCTTAATTTAGAGTCGCTCATGAGTTTCAAATTTGACAAACAAATATAGGAATTTTAGTTAACGGCAACTAAAGATTACGAATCTTTTAAAAACTGAATATTCCGTTGTAAACCACTAAATTTTGTGCGTTTTACTGCAGATTTTTTAAAAACTTTTTGAAATGAATCTAGTGTGATTTCTTCCCAATCTCTTTTAGTCATTTCTACTAATTTTGGATGCGAATTAAACAACGGTTCTTGGTGTTGTTTCGAAAAACGATTCCACGGACACACATCTTGACAGATATCACAACCAAACATCCAATCCTCAAAT
>TARA_B110000091_G_scaffold123045_1_pt1 | contig 17034 bp, 12 predicted proteins | sample TARA_B110000091 | Tara Oceans TARA_B110000091 (sample SAMEA4397278) | marine metagenome | biome: Polar Biome; feature: [DCM] deep chlorophyll maximum layer (ENVO:01000326); material: water (ENVO:00002006), including particulate matter (ENVO:01000060) such as... | depth 35 m
TTCCATCCTCAAAATAGATCACTTAATTAAGCGAATTGGTATTATTAAAAAATAAAAAAATGTATTTTGCTATTTATTGTTTAGTGATTTTCATGGTTTTTAACTAATTGTAATTACTAAGTATTTTTACAAGTGTTAGACTAAAGTCTATAGGTTAGATTTATTCACTTATTAGGTTTGTTTTTATCGTTTGTGGTAATTGAGCTAACACTCTAAAGTTTAGTTGTCGGCAACAAGTACGACTTAATTAATTAGGAATATAATCATGAAATTTACACTTTTAAAAACCATCGCTCTTGGCTCATTATTAACTTGCTCAGCTGCTGCAATGGCTAATCAAGGTGATTATAAATTAATGGTTATTGAAGACTCTGTAACTGCAGCACCCGCATTTGAAAAGTCATTTAATAGCTGTGCTTTAAATGTTGAAGCAAGAAACTACGAAGAAGCAGAAGCTATTTGTACACAAGCAATTGCATTGCTTAAGCAAAGCCATGGTCCGCGTTTAAAAGTACGTGAACTTACATCGTTTGCATTAAGTAACCGTGGTGTAGCACGTATTAAGGCTCAAAAAGACACTGCTGGTATTTCTGATTTATATGAAGCGGTTCAAATTTCTAAAAACTCACTTGTAACACATAACTTAACTCGCGCTAAAAAAGAGTTATCTTTATAAGAATGCTTGTATCAAGCGCTTATAATTTAGCGAGAGTATAAAAGCCCATATTAGGTAGCACCTAATATGGGCTTTTTTGTATGTTTGAATAACCGTAGTTACCTATAAACACACTTCTTTTAATAAAACAGTTTTACTGAATAATAGTGTTTTTAAAGGTGATTTTTAGAGTCTTACGTTACTAATTTATATTGGTAAGTACTTGTTACCTAAAACATAGATCTATAAATATAGAAACATAGGTAAAAATATAGTTTTTTAGCATGATTCAACTGTGCAGTAAAACGGGATTGTTTTATTTAAGCTGTTGTTTTTAATTGATAATAAAACCTAATGTCTTTGACTTTAGTCTGTTTTTATTTGAAAATCGAAGTAATATATATTTTATAGCATTGACGCCACGTGGATGCTAATCACTGTTTTGTGATGAATAGCTAGATATGACTTTTGTTTTATTTTTAGTCCCACCTCAATCTTACTAAAAATTAAACAGGGAATAGAGTAGTTATTAACTTGCGCAATAAAAATAAAAAGCGCAAATAAAGGGATTTAAAAATGCAATTTAAACTAAAAAAAATAGCTGCCTTGTTATTCGGGGTGGGTATTAGCCTTTCTGTATTTGCCGAAGATATAGAGCTATACGTAAACCATAATGTTGAAACCGACGAAAAACCACGTGTAATCATTGTTTTTGATACATCTGGAAGTATGAAAAACTTTTTACCCAACGGTATTAGAAAAGTAGATGCCGGCATCAGTGCAATGAGTCAGTTGGTTACTGATAATAGCTCTATCGATTTTGGTTTGATGCGTTTTAAAAATGATAATGGCGGCTATATTATGGCAGGTCTTGGATCTCCCCATTCTACAATTTTAAGCCAAATTCACAGTTTACCAGCGGCTGGTAGTACCCCAGTTACAGAAACCCTATGGGAAGCCTACTTGTATCTAACAGGTCAGAAAGTGTACTACGGACAAAACTCAAATGAGCGGGATTTTTCTGCTGAAACTGGTTCGCTATATTACGACAATAACTCTCGATACATATCACCATTTACCCAAGCAGTTGGTGCCGATGTACGTTGTGATAATTCAATCAATTTAATTTTGATGACTGACGGTGATCCTCAAAGTGATACTAACCGAAACGATGATATCAAATCATTATACAAATCTACTTTTGGCTCAAATCCTTCTAAAACAAGTAATAGTTATCTAGCCGCTTTAGCTCAGATAATACATGGTACAAGAGATGTTGAAGTTGACTTGTACGATACTACGCCAGAGGTTGCTGATACCGGACGCGTTTTTACTATCGGTTTTGGTAGTGGCATGAGTACAAATGGTAAAAAGTTATTAGAAAAAACCGCTTTATTGGGCGGCGGCGAGTACTTACATGCAGATACATCGACTGAACTTTCTGAAGCGCTTAATAATACAATATCGAAAATACGCGAAGTTAACGATAGTTTTTCATCTCCTACGGTAGCAAGTAATAATGTTGACCAAACACGTAGCCGAGAGTCAATTTACTTTGCGATGTTTTACCCAGAAACAGGCGCACGTTGGAGCGGGAATTTAAAAAAGCTAAAAGTGTCAGGCGCAAATATAGTCGATTCAACTGATCAAATAGCCCTTGATGAAAATGGGTTAATTGATGAGAAAGCGCGAACTTTTTGGCTGCCAACTAATAAGCCTGCAGATGGGAATTTAGTAGCCCAGGGTGGCGTAAATTTACTTTTATCAACTTTAGACCCTGATAGCCGTAAAATCTACATAGATAAAACGGGCAGTATTATTGATTTTACTTTTGATAAAGTACAAACCATTTTAAATTTAGCGACAGGTACAGTTACCGATCTTGCCCCTGATTTGATTCCTAATATCGGGCTAACTTTACAGGAGAGTGATATTAGCTGGGCACGAGGGGTTGATGTTGACAATGAAGATGGTGATAACTCATCAGTAGATCAGCGAATCAATATTTTTGGCGACCCTTTGCATTCAAAGCCGGTATCTATAGATTACGGCGATGGAAGTATTCACATACTTGTTGGTACTAATGCCGGCTTTTTACATATGTTTGAAGACAAAGGCGATACTGTTGAAGAAAAGTGGGCTTTTACACCTGCTGCCTTATTAAAAAACATTCCTGCTTTGCGTAGTAATCTTGCAAATACAAAAGTGTATGGCATGGATGGGCCTATAAGTGTGTTCTTTAATAATAAAGGCTCAAATAGCGAAGGGTTAAACGATGGTGTTATTAGAGCAAGTGATGGTGATGAAGTGTGGGCATTTGCAGGTATGCGCAGAGGCGGTAATAATTACTACGCGCTTGATATAAGTGACCCAAAAAAACCTAAAAAATTATGGAATAAGCCTATTGTTGGTGGCTCAGAAGAATTTAAATATTTAGCGCAAACATGGTCTAAACCTCAAATTGCATACATTAAAGCCTTTGGTGAGGATCCATTGCTAATATTTGGCGCAGGCTACGATACAAACAAAGATAATGCGATTAGAACAACAGATGAAACCGGGCTAGGTATCTACATTGTTAATGCTAAAACTGGCGAAAAGGTATGGGCGCTGACTCCAGATGAGCATGGTTTTACCGGAGAGCACAGTATTGCAGCGGATGTAACTACGCTTGACTCAGATTACGACGGGTATATTGACCGAATTTATGCAACAGATACTGGCGGTAATATTTGGCGAGTAGATATTCCTAGTGAAGATGAAGGTGATATTACCCATTTTAAACTTGCGGAGCTTGGCAGTACATTAGCGTCGCAAGACAGACGTTTTTTTTACAAACCATTAGTTGCTAGAACGCTGTTTAGTAAAGTTACTAAAACCAATTATGGTGGTGAAATGATCACCACCCGTTTAGATACCCCGTACGACGCAATAGTTATAGGTAGCGGAAATCGTTCAAACCCACTTGCTACTAATGAGCAAGATCAGCTGTATATGATCCGTGATGAAAACACCCTAACAAAAATATTTACTGAATTTCCAGCCCCAATAATGCCAGATGATTTAATGAAAATGAATGAAGACCCATTTGGTAATGCACTTGATGACGTTGATAAATTTGTTAACCTTGAAGTTAAGTTAGCCGAATTTAAAGGGTGGCGATACGAATTAGGGACGGGCGAAAAGTCCCTTGCTGCAGCAACGGTCGTTGGTGGGGTTGCTTACTTTACTTCCTTTACGCCTGCATCTTCATCATCAACACAAAACCAATGTTCGTTAACGGGTGGTGGTGGTTCGCTTTACGCCTTTCATTTGCATTATGGAACGAAGGTTTATGACGATGTGAAATTTGCAACAAGTAATGATGTACCAGATACACCGAAACTATTTTTTGGGGAAGGCCCGTCGTGTGCAGATAATGATGCGGATGGTAAGTGCGATTGGGATGATGCAACGGATGTAACGCAAGTTAGTCAGTTTTATTTAATAGGCCCTGGGGTTAAAGGTTCTGATAAGCCGATAAAAGCTATTGAAATACTTGGGCCAAATTTAAATGTTGAAAGTGGAAAAGTTAAGCTAGTAAATGGCGCTGAACCAATTGGTTTTGGCTTTAAAACCCAACAAACATATATTTATAAACGCGAAGAAAACGATACTCAGGCACTTTAAAAAACACAATGCAATAAACATAAGCCACCTTAGTTAGATGGCTTTTCAATTTTAAGAGCAAATCAAAAATGCTAATGGTTTGCTTATATAATTGGTTTAGAGTTTTCGAAGGGCTCTAAACCAACCCATGTATAATATACATTCGTTTACAAAACTCGGTCATCACTTGAGCCCTTTACTCTAGGTGCCTGTAGTCCATATTAGTTAAGAATAGCTGGCATTTGTTATATTTAATTAACAAATGTAAGAGCTAAATATAACATGCTGTGTCACTATATAGGTACAGGGCATGTTAACTTGTTGCCATCCCCCCATAAAAATTCAATAAATTTCTGTTGTTTAAATTTATACCAACCTGCATAAATCTTTGAGTAACTTAACAAATTAAATTGCACTATAACGTCGTTAAAATTTTATTTAGAACAACTAGATACAAAAATTTTTGCCTCGTTCTAGCGTAATTTCTTAACGTTAACTAGAACCCATATATAAGCAGATTGGCATTACTTATTTTGTATTAAAGTAACTTATTTAATTTATAACAATATGATTTTTAATAATAATTAAAGTGCAAAAAAGGAAGTCTTTGTATGTTTTTTAAAAAAAGTCAGTTAGCTATTTCATTAGCGTTTACGCTAGGCCTTGTTGGATGTGGTGGCGGTGATAAAGCGGCCGTTGTAGAGCCAGTTGTAGCTAAGCCAGATCCCGTGAAAGTAGAGCCCGTAGAAGTTAACACTATCTCTCTTACAGGAAAGGTTATTGATGGTTATGTATCTGGTGCAATAGTATGGCTGGATATTGATGGCGATGGTACTTTTGACGAGCAATCAGAACCTTCTGTAGTCTCTGAAGAATCGGGTAATTATAGTTTTAATTTTACAGAAGAGCAGGCGCTGTGTGTGCCGTATTCAACTATGTACGTTGATGTACCGGTTGGCGCAATTGACGAGGACTTAGGCGAGGTAACACAAGCGTATAAAATGTCATTTCCACCCTCAATTGAGGCTTTGACTGATGAAGATATTCGAAATATATCACCTTTAACAACCGTTATTTGGGAGCAGTTGAGCCTTCAATTCCAAAAAAGTGGTAACAATAATTTAAGTTGTGATGCACTTAAAGAAAATACTGAGCTACTTGCAAACCTTCAAAGCGAAATAACAAATGTTATGCAAAACTTGGTTGCGCATTATAATTTGTCGACAGAGCAAATTTACTCAGATTTTATCGCTACTAACGACAGCGACGCTTACGACAGAGCACAAGCAATTGTTAAGGGACTAAAAGCGGCCTATAAATTCAAGCAAGAGCTAGATGCTCAGTATCCTGATGCAGAAGAAGTAAGAGCAGTGATTTATCAAGACACAGCAAAAGATGCAGAGTATGGGTTTGAAAATGCATGGTACCGCGACAAAGTTATTTTTGCAGGCGCTGAACTTATTTATGAGCAAGTAAAGCTTCAAAATACAGACGAACTCGACAAAATTGACGTTATTTTGTCTCGATTGGATTCAATAGATACGCCTTGGGGCGAAGAATCGTTAAATGGAAAATTAACAGTTAGAGACGATGTTTACATTAACGCCGATCGTACTTACCGATGCTCTAGCATTGAGAACGTTAGTTTTGAGCAAAGCAATGTGCTTTATGGCGTTACTAATACTAGCCCATCGGTTAACTTTCCAACAGCGGATGAATGCGTTAGTTCTAATTTAGATACACCGTTCGAGCGAGGTTTTAGCATTAGCTATACTGAGTCAGGATCGTTTTACCAAACTGACTTTGCCTTTAGAGAGGAAAATGCCGACTTTCAAACATTATCTGATTGGGTAAATGTTAAAGACAAAGCTGCTGATTTAGACACTCAAGATTTAGTTACCGTACTCGCTGCTATGCCTTATAAGTTTGATGACGAAACATCTATTGATGCTAGCTTTTGGCGTAAATACAAAACCACAGACAACGTACGTATTATAAAAACAATTGAAGGGCAATGGTTTAGAGAGACTCGCCGAGAAGATGGAACAATGCTGCATGAATGCGGTGAAAACGGTGTTGATTGGGGGCCATGCGAATAATGTAAAAAGCACTTTAATGAATATTAGCTTAGTGCCAGTCAGTTAATAACTGACTGGCATTTTTTGTTTGAAAAAGCTTACTTTTATGTGCGGTTATAACTGTATACCTGATGAACTTTATTTTTAATCTGTTTTTTACTCGGGTTTACTGTAAAATTACCGGGTTAACATTTGTTAAGTGATGCTTACAATTGTTATTGCTCGTTAAGTATTTAAACTAATTTAAGTAGAGCTTATGATTTTTTATATTATAGGGTTAAGTTTACTTGTTATTATTTTATGCGTTGCACTTTATGTAATTTACAGCAACGTACATAAAAGTCGGGTAAGAAAATCCAAGGAATACAACGTACTGTTTGATAAAGACACGATAGTTGATGAACTAATCACTCAACTAACAGAAAAAAATCAAACACAAGAAAACCAAGATAAAACAGCTAAAGGTAAAGAAGAAATCCTTGCAACATTTGTTGAGTTACATCGCTCTGGTAGCTTTTGCGCACATTTGAGTGAACAGGAAATTATTTACTTTGTTAAAAAGAAATTAAACATGGAGAGTAATAAAAATGGATAGCGAAAAAGCAGTCCCAGCAGTAAAAAGTGACTCATTTATGAGTCGATTTGGTCGTCGTAATGTAATTATAGTGTCATCAATTGTTGTTGTATTGGTAGTGATAGCAACCCTTACATCGCAAGTTGTTTCGTGGAATGAAGCAGATGAGCGTTTAGTACATCAATCGGCTTTTACAGGTAACTTAACCGTAATAAATCAAGCCGGCCCTTACTTAAAAGCGTTTGGTAGTACATCTGCTTATAAAAAAGTAATTTCGATTAACTTTACGGGCGATGCCGGTGCAACAGCAAGCGCAATTGTACCGCTAATACCAATTCGATTTTTAGATACCACAACAGGTGGCGCACGAGGTGTCTCTCGTTTTAGATTACCAGGCAATGTACCAGCAGCAGAGTCGGGTGCTCTACGTGGTTTACTTAAAATACACGAAGAGTTTGGTTCACAAGAAACATTAATATCTAATTTATTAATGCGTGCAACCACCGAAAATGTAAAAGCGTCGGCGCGAATGATGTCGGTAGAGCAACATTACTCTGGTGGTAATGGTCAATTAAGCCAAGATTTTGCAGATCAATTAACCAACGGTATTTTTGTTACTGAGCAAATTATTAGTACAGGTGAGCGCGATAAATCTGACGACTTAGGTAATTTAAGTAAACAGCAACGTGTCACTATTAATATTAAAATGGATGATGAGGGTAATACACTGCGTAACGCACCCATTTTAGGCGCTTACGGTATTACAGTAGTTGATGCCAGCATTATTGATATTGACTACGAAAGCAAAGTAAATGCTCGCCTTGAAGCCCAAAAGCAGGCTGCTGCTGATGAAGCGCTAGCGCGTCAAAACCTTAAAAAAGCAGAGCAACAAGCGCGTACTGAAGTGGCTTTAGGTGAACAAGCAATTGCTAAGCAACGTGCTGAATCTGAAAAGCTAAAAATAAAAGAGCAAATTGATGCTGAACGAATTAAGGCAAATGCCATTATTTCTGCGCAGCAACGAGTGGCTGTAAAAGCGGAGCTTGCGAAAGAGCAAGAAGAGATTCTAAAGCAACAACGTTTAGAAGCATTAGGTATGGACGTTTTAGCTGAGGCTCGTTTAAGAGCTAAGTCTGCTGCACTTGATCCAAAGTATGTATTTGATGAAACGCTAAAAGCAGAAGTTAAAATTCAAACCGCTTTATTTACAAGCCTAGGTAATAGCCGTTTAGTGCCTGAAATTGTAATAGGCGCAGGCCAAGGCGAGCAAAGTAATGGCTCTGAATTTATGCGTTTATTAGCCGCCGATGCTGCATTAAGCCTTAAAAAGCGTTTAGAAAAAGAGAAAAAATAAACGATTAGTTAAGTATTGCACAAACAATAAAAACGTTGGCTGATTCGCATTGGCCAGCGTTTTTTATTGCGTAAATTTTGTTATTGTATGGTGCGGCTTAGCGTATGAAAACAAGCTTTTTAAATTATGAAATAAAAGAGTGAGCAGTACTTATGGACCCCAGTAATCAGTTTATTTTAGATTTAGGACAAGAGCATATTACCATTCAGCGGCGATATGAAGCGCTGGGAGCGTTTAACGATTTTTTGATTGCTGTGTGGTTTTTAATTGGCAGTTTTTTCTTTTTAAATGACTCACTAATAGAAAGTGGCACATGGTTGTTTATAGCGGGCAGTGCTCAATTACTTATAAAACCTGTTTTGAAATTGATCAGCTTAGTACATGTTAGTCGGGTATTTCATTCAAATAAAACTTCATAAATAAAACCATAAATACGACTCATGATGAGTTCAGTTATTATGGCTAATAATTTACCAGTATAAGTTATTTAAATATCAAGGATAGAAAAGTGAAAGTACTTAAGTGGATTTCAATTGGAATAGCTACTTTACTAATTATAGGCTTACTAATTCCCGAAAAAATAATGATTCCGGTACAAGGTGCCACAAGTAAAGATTGGAACCATAACACGTTTTGGTACGAGCCTTGGGGTAGGTCGGGTGTGCACAAAGGAATTGATATTTTTGGCATAAAGAACACTCCTGTAGTTGCCTCAACAAATGGTGTTGTTATATTTGCAGGTGAGTTAAGCCGAGGTGGTAAAGTGGTTGCGGTGCTTGGGCCTAAATGGCGCGTGCATTATTTTGCACATTTAAATGACTACTCGGTAAGTACAGGTGATGTAGTAAGCATAAACAGTCAAATTGGCTTACTGGGCGATACCGGAAATGCCGCAGGAAAACAGCCTCATGTGCATTATTCTATTTTATCGTTAGTGCCTATGCCGTGGCTTTTTACAACGCAAAACCAAGGGTGGAAAAAGATGTTTTTTTTGAGCCCACATAAAAGACTCACTGCTAAATAATAGTTTTAGCTGTTAAAACAAGGTGTTTAACAGCTAAAATCCGTTAATAAGCAAGCGTGTATTTAAGTTAAAAATTAGCCTGCAACTGGGGTTTTACCCGCGCGAATATTTTTAATGCTTTTAATAAACATATAAATACAGGTAGTGATTAAACAGCCTGCTAAATAAAACACAATACCATTGGGTGCATCAGATAAATTTGCAGCCAGCATAGGGCCAAATACCGAACCAATACTGTAACTCAAAAGCATTACCTCAGTTGCCGATACTATTTTTGCCATTGGCAATGAGTCGCACGCAAGTGTTATAGCAATAGGGTAAAGTGCAAAGCTGCATGCGCCTAGTATTAAGTAGCTTACTATTAATCCTGCTAAAGTGTTTGCTTGTAGTATACCCACAGCACCGGCTGCGCCTACTAAACAAAACATACCCATCAATAAGCTTTTTTCAAGCCGAGTAGATAAGTAACTCACAAGCGGCTGCACGACCATGCCGCCTAAAATAATAACCGCCATAAGTGTCCCTGTGTACTGAGCTTGATCAGCTTGTGCTGAAATATACACCGGCATTAAGCCGTAAATAGGGCCCAGTAATAAGCCCGATGCTAAGCATCCGAGCATAGCTGGGTGGCTTAATGTTTTTATTTCTTTTAGTGGTAGTTTTTCAAGGTGCTGTTTTTCGGGCTGACCTTTAGTTATTAATAAAGGCGCCAAAATAGCTAAAAATAATAATGAGGCTACAAATAAATAAGGCGTGGAACCTTCGGTGCCAAGCGGCCCTATAGCAAGTTGACCTACGGCGCTGCCCCCATAAAGTGAGGTCATGTATAAACCCAAACGTTTAGCCCGCGACTTTGCTGTGTTGGTCATTAACAACCAAGACTCAACAACGACAAACACACCGGCAACAGCAACACCTGCTACAAATCGTGCAATTAACCAGTTAACGGTATTTGGTAGCGCAAGTTGTGCAAGCACACTTACTATTAATAAGCTTAAAAATAATATAAAGGCGAAGCGATGACCCATTTTTACCACAATGCGCTCTATTGTGGTGGCGCCAATAAGTAAGCCAAAGTAAAAAATGCTCGCAAGCCAAGGCGCTAGGTTTTCATCAAGTTTAAATGCAGGTAACGACAGCGGAATAAGGCTCATTAAAAAGCCGGATGCGATAGCAAAAAATGACAGCCCGATAACGGGTGCTAAAGGGTTATTAGAGGTGCTTGTGGCGGCTGATTCGGCCATGTGTGTTTATCGACTCATCAAGGTAAATAACCACTGTTTTAAAGTTTGAGAGGTTACTTTAATAATAAAATTTGCGCGAATTTAGAGCCAAATTAAAAATAAGTAAAGTGATATTTTATTAAATAATATAAATAAATTTAAAACGATCTTTTTGGTAAATTATCGGATCTATTATGCTTTTTATTGTAGTGTTTTTATGTAGATATTGTTTTATATTTGTGAGCATTTATGTCTGAATAGAGTTTTTTGTAATGCAAGCAGATAGGCACATATCGCATGCTGCACGTCACTTTTTAAAGTTTTCGCAGCAGCACGTAGAGCAATACGTAGAGCAATACGTAGAGCAATACGTAGAGCAATATTTAGATACGCATTGGGTACGTAATGAGTTACATAACTTAGATTTAACTTAGATTTAAATTAGGTTTAAAGTTAATTAATATCCGGTGTTGAGTCCCTTAAAATAAGCTTTGGCTGAAACACGTGCTTTACTGTTATGCCGCTTTTTTTATAAATGTCTTTAAGTACTAAGTTAGCCGCAGCTCGGCCCATTTCGGGAACTGGGTTATCTATTGTAGTCAGTGTTGGGTAGAGGTAATTGGTGAAAATTACGTTATCGAACCCAATAATGGCTAAATCTTTTGGTAGGTTAAAACCGTGTTCGCGGGCGTATTTCATAGCACCCGATGCCATTTCGTCATTGGCACATACAAGGGCAGTTATTTGCGCTTTATTTTGAATAAAATGCCTTAATCCGTCGCTGCCGCCGGTTTCTTTAAAGTCGCCTATGTAAAATAGGTTTTCGTCAAAGGTTAGGTTGTACTCTGCTAGGGCTTGTTTGTGACCTTTTAAACGGTTTGACGCGTCTTCTTTAAACTGCGGGCCTGCTATGTACGCAATGTTTTTATGACCTTTGTTGATCATGGCTTTAGTGGCTAAGTAGCCGCCCATTACGTTGTCGAGGCTAATGCAGTTTTCTTCAATTTCTTTAACGTAGCGGCTCATTAAGTAAATAGGGGTTTTGCCTTTACTTAACTCAATTAGGTACTCGTTTGATACCGCTTCTACGTGGGCAATAATAGCGTCGCAATTACGGCCTATTAAAAATTCAAAGCCGCTTTTTTCTTTTTTCTCGTCACTGTGTCCAGGGGTAATAATCACGTGTTTACCCGCAATACGAAGGTGCTCTTCAATGGCTGACATCATTTGACCAAAAAACGGACCATCCAACTCAGAAACTAAAATACCGACGCTGTTTGTAGTGCTAGACGCCAAAGAGCGAGCAATAGAACTTGGCTGATAGCCTAGCTCTTTCATTGCTTCTAATACCTTTTTTTTAGTTTTTTTGCTTACGTAGTCGTTGTCGTTAAGTACCCTTGAAACAGTTGATAAAGACACACCTGCCATTTCTGATACTTGATAAATTGTCGCCATTGATGTCCTAGCTTATATGTATTTTTACTCGCACTTTATAAAAAATATAAAGTGCGAAGGGTCATTAAAAGTTAATTTACACATTACTGCGTCTAATTGCTAAGTCTTCTGTTATTTTTTGCGTCATCGCTGAGGTTAGCGGATAAATAAGCATCAATGCGGCGCCTAAAAAAGCAAATGCGGCGGGTATCCAGCTCATAAGTAGCTGCATACCAGGTAGGGCTTGTGTAATTGTTAGCTCATCCATACCGTTATAGCCGTAGCCTGCAAGTACCACTAATACTAATGCACCTGCAAAACCACCACCGGTTTTTTGCACAAATGTACCCGCTGAATAAATTAAGCCTGTAGCACGGCGTTTGTTTTTCCACTCTGAATAATCGGCTGAATCACCAAGCATACTAAAAAATAATGTTGGCATCATCGCGGCAAAAAATTCAGCAGCGCAACCAAAGGTAAATACAGCAATAAGGTTATCACTAGGTACCCAGTAAAATGCAGTAGTGAGTAACCCGCTTAGCATTAATGATGCTATAAATAGGTTTCGTTTACCCATAATTTCGGCCAGTTTACCTGTGGCAAGTGCGCCAAATATAGATACAACCAACAAAGCAATAAAGTATTGCCCAGCCATGAGTTCATTAGCTACGTGGTACTTAAAGTAGTACGCAATTACACCGTATTTAATGCCATTAAACATCATGGTTAAAAAACCAATGCCGAGTAACACCAACCAAGGTTTGTTGGTCAGAAGATCAACCATGTCGCGCTGTGAACCCGTTAAGCTTTGTTTATCTTTACTGAGCAATTTTTTAATAACGAATGTCATTGCAGCCATAACAAGGGTAAAAAATACACCGCTGTATAAATCGCGGTAATAAAAAAACAGGGTGGTAGCAAGCAAAGGTAGGATTATAAATGGCAGGCTTTTGGTTAAATCAAACAACTCTGATTTTAAATTCCCTTCATTTGAGGCATGCGGTGTTACACGCTCTTTGGTGGTCGCAAACGTTATAATCATTAAAATAATAAGTAAGCTGGCAAATAAGTACATAGTAAGCTGATAGCCTTTGGCGTTGTCGCCGCCACCAAAAAATGCCACTAGCTCAGGTAAAAAACCCATAACCAATAAGCCACCAGTAAACGCACCTGCAAACCTAAAACCAGAGAGCTTTGTGCGTTCTGTATCGTCTGGTGTCATTACGCCCATAAGTGCCGAGTAGGGCACGTTACTTACGGTGTAAGCAAGCGTTAAACCAATGTAAGTTACGTAAGCATAAATAAGTTTGTTTGTGGTGCTAAAGTCGGGTGTAGTAAAACACAACACCATAAACAAGCCCAAAAACGGTGCCGAATAGAGTATCCACGGGCGAAATTTACCAAAGCGCGACTGCGTTCTGTCGGCAATCATACCCATAATAATATCGGTTACGCCATCAGATAGCCTTACCACCAAAAATAACATGGCAGCGGCGGCTGCCGATATGCCAAATGTATCGGTGTAAAACACCGCTAAATAAGCAAGCGCACCGCGCCATACTAAGTTAGCACCGGCATCGCCCATGGCGTAACCGACTTTTTCGTATAAAGGGAGTTTGTTCACAGTGTGTGTTCTTATTGTTATAAGCCGATAAATTATCGGCTAGTTATTAGGTTACTGTACGCTTTACCGCTGGCTTTAACAGTTCGTTTTTGTGTGTCGTAGTCTACGTGTACTATTCCAAAGCGCTTTAAATATCCTTCTGCCCATTCAAAGTTATCCATTAGGCTCCACGCAAAGTAACCATCTACTTTTACGCCTTGCTCTGTTGCGTTATGCAGGGCATTTAAATGCTCGTGGTAATATTCAATACGGTCGTTATCTTTGATTTCACCGCCTTTAAATTCGTCAGCCATGGCTGCGCCGTTTTCGGTAATATAAATAGGCGGTAGGGTGTATTTTTCGTTTAACGATACAAGTAATTCTGTCAGCGCTTTAGGATAAATTTCCCAGCCTATATCGGTCATTGGTGCTTTATGTGGCAGCTCATGGTAAAAGTCGGTATCGCTTGCTTGATAATGCATGCGGGTATAAAAGTTAACCCCTAGGTAATCTAGTGGTTGAGCAATTATTTCCATGTCGCCATCTAAAATATCTGGGCGGTGGGCTTTAGGTAATTGCTTAATAATATCAGGGTATTTACCTTGCATTACAGGCTGCATGTACCATTGGTTTATATAGTCATCAGCAAATGCAGTAGCTTTTAAATCGTCTTCACTTTGGGTAACTGAGTAACAAGGCGTAAAGTTAAGTACAATACCGTTTAGTGTATTTGGGCTATTTTTAGCAAGTACTTGCATAGCCAAACCGTGACCCAGTAATAGGTGGTGCGCGGCTTTACGACCAAATTCGCGACCTACTATGCCAGGTGCATGTACGCCTATTTCGTAACCTAAGTAAGAGCTGCAAAAAGGCTCGTTTAAGGTGGCGTAAGAGTGCACACGTTCCCCAAAAGCTTTGGTAATTAAATCTGTGTAATGTGCAAATTCGTAAGCGGTGTTACGGTTTAGCCAGCCACCTTCATCTTCAATATGTTGTGGTAAATCCCAGTGGTATAGCGTTACAAAAGCTTTAATGTTACGACGTTTTAATTCATCTAAAATGTCGGTGTAAAACTTAACGCCTGTCGGGTTTAAGTGACCGCTTTTAGTCATTACGCGCGGCCACGAAATAGAAAGTCTGTAAGCGTCTACACCTAATGATTCAATTAAGTTTATATCGTCTTTCCAGCGAGTGTAGTGCTCGCAGGCTACATCGCCATTTGAATTATCGACTATTTTGCCTTCTTTACTGCAAAAGGTATCCCAAATACATGGCAAGCGATCAGCTGCGCCGCCTTCAATTTGAAATGAGGCCGTAGCTACACCATAAGTAAAATTTTTGGCTAAAAGTGGTGAGCCACTAGGTAAAGATAATTGTTTCATTAAGAGAAAACCTCTGCTTCTTTTTTGGTAAAGTTTGCTTTGTATAGAGCGTATATTAAATTTATTATTGGAAGCGCTTCCATATTTAATTTGATTAATCACTAAGTATGGTATTTAATAACTTTAAGGAAGCGCTTCCATATTTAGGTTAGTGGCTATTGTTAAACAGGTCAATAGTTAAATTTAAATAACAAATAGGCGCTCACAAAATCACACTGACACAACACAGGGCTATAAAAATGAAAAAAAGCTTAAACACTAACAGGTTACACATGCTCCCTATTTTAATAGGAGGATTGTGCGTTTTAAGTGGGTGTAACAAACAAGAGATTAACGCAAATAATAGCCAAAGCGCCGTAGTCAAAAAGGCTGAGCATGAGCAAGGTGATTTATCACTTTGGCCAACGCTTAAAAGCAAAGTAGTTAAAACCCCTGAAATTGAAAATACGATTGCACAGTACTTAAAAACAATGACGCTTGAGCAAAAAGTAGCGCAGATGATCCAACCTGAAATTCGCGATATTAGTGTTGAAGACATGCGTAAATATGGTTTTGGCTCGTATTTAAATGGCGGTGGCTCGTTCCCAAATGCTAATAAGCATGCAACGCCTGCAGATTGGATAACGCTTGCTGAGAGCATGTATAAAGCATCGGTTGATGACTCAATTGATGGCAGTAAAATTCCAACCATGTGGGGCACTGATGCAGTACATGGCCATAATAATGTGATTGGAGCGACGTTATTTCCGCACAATATTGGTTTAGGTGCTGCTAATAACCCCGCATTAATTGAGCGCATTGCAGCAGCTACTGCAATAGAGGTAATGGCAACAGGCATAGATTGGGTGTTTGCACCGACTGTTGCGGTGGTGCGCGACGACCGATGGGGCAGAACGTACGAAGGCTACTCAGAAGACCCTGCAATTGTACGTGAGTATTCAGCCGCAATTGTAAACGGATTGCAAGGCAGAGCCGATGAAGACTTTTTAAGTGACAAACGCGTAATTAGTACCGTTAAGCACTTTTTAGGCGATGGCGGCACAGTAGATGGTGACGATCAAGGCGATAACATTGATAGCGAAGAGGTGTTATATAACATTCATGCGCAAGGTTATATAGGTGGCTTAACCGCAGGTAGTCAGTCGGTTATGGCATCGTTTAATAGCTGGAATGGTAAAAAAAATCACGGCAACAAATACTTACTTACCGATGTATTAAAAACAAAAATGGGTTTTGATGGCTTTGTTGTAGGCGATTGGAACGGACACGGACAAGTTGCCGGCTGTACAAATGAAAGCTGCCCGCAAGCTGTTAATGCCGGGCTTGATATTTTTATGGTGCCAACGGGTGCTTGGAAACCACTTTATGAAAATACAATTAAACAAGTAAAAGCGGGCACAATAACAATGGCGCGAATAGATGACGCCGTAGCACGTATTTTACGCGTTAAATTACGCGCGGGTTTATTTGATAAACCAAGCCCTGCAAATCGAAAATATTCAGGTAAATTAGAATTAATAGGTGCGCAAGCACATCGCGATATTGCCCGCCAAGCGGTAAAAGAGTCGTTAGTACTGCTTAAAAACAACAACCATTTATTACCGCTTAACCCGTCAAGCAACATACTTATAGCAGGCGATGCGGCTGATAACATAGGCAAGCAATCGGGCGGTTGGAGTATTACGTGGCAGGGAACTAATAATCAAAATGCAGATTTCCCTGGGGCAACGTCTATTTATGCGGGGTTAAAAGCGCAAATAGAGGCTGCTGGCGGTAACGCTATTTTAAGCCCAACGGGTGAATTTACTAGCAAACCCGATGTAGCCATTGTTGTATTCGGTGAAGAACCATACGCAGAGGGGCATGGCGATAAAGACAACCTTGAGTTTGAACGTAACAATAAACGCTCTCTTAAAATATTAAAAACATTGAAGCAGCAAGGTATTGCGGTGGTGTCGGTGTTTATATCGGGCAGACCAATGTGGGTTAACAGCGAGCTAAACGCGTCAGATGCATTTGTAGCAGCATGGCTTCCTGGCACTGAAGGACAAGGCATTGC
>TARA_B110000091_G_scaffold58753_1_pt1 | contig 16974 bp, 18 predicted proteins | sample TARA_B110000091 | Tara Oceans TARA_B110000091 (sample SAMEA4397278) | marine metagenome | biome: Polar Biome; feature: [DCM] deep chlorophyll maximum layer (ENVO:01000326); material: water (ENVO:00002006), including particulate matter (ENVO:01000060) such as... | depth 35 m
TTTTTATTTTTATTTTCAGCTGCTGGAAAAACCGCAAATAAACTACTTTTTTTAAAAAATAATAAACTATGATCTATAAACTTTTCTTCAGGATGATAGCTTAGAAATGACCTCAGATGAAAAAGAGTACCATTGTTTTTTTTTGGTACAAAAGAATCCCATTCAGATTGATTTTTACTATTATATCGTAGAACTTTAAACATTTGGTTAATTTAACAATTATTTATTAAGGTTTTAATAATCTTTATAAACTAAGTTAGTACTATTGGTGAGTATTTTCATTAAAATCTAATTTATAATTAACATTTTGTGGAGTAATTAATGAGTTCTAATATTAAAAAAATTTGGGCGAGAGAAATTTTAGATTCCCGCGGTAATCCAACTATTGAGGTTGATGTATTCACAAAATCGGGTTTATTGGGAAGAGCCGCTGTACCATCAGGAGCATCTACCGGCGAGCATGAAGCCATAGAATTAAGAGATGGAGATCAAAGCCGCTTTGGTGGAAAAGGTGTGCTAAATGCTGTAAAAAATATTAATACTTTAATCGCAAATAGTTTAGTGAATCAAGATGTTTTATTTCAAGAAAAAATAGATAATAAGCTAATAGCCCTTGATGGTACAATAAATAAGTCAAAGCTCGGGGCAAATGCTTTGCTGGGTGTTTCTATGGCAGTAGCGCATGTAGCCGCAAAATATAAAAAAATTCCTCTTTACAAATATCTAGGAGGAGATAATGCGAATTTAATGCCAATGCCAATGATGAATATTTTGAATGGTGGAAGTCATGCTGATAATTCTGTAGATATTCAAGAATTTATGATAATGCCATTTGGCGCAACAAGTTTTTCGGAAGCACTACAAATGGGAACAGAGATTTTCCATCACCTTAAAGGGGTTTTAAAAAATAAAGGTTTAGCAACATCTGTTGGCGATGAAGGTGGCTTTGCCCCGAATTTAAAATCTAATGAAGAGGCTCTGGAAATAATTGATATCGCAGTAACAAAAGCAGGTCTGAAATCAGGAAAGGATGTTTTTTTTGCACTTGATGTTGCCGCAAGTGAATTATTTGAAAATAATAAATACCATCTTTTTTCAGAGGGCAAATCTCTATCCTCGGAAGAAATGGTCGATTACTTAACTAAATTATCTGAAGACTATCCTATTATTTCAATTGAAGATGGTTTAGATGAGAATGATTGGGAAGGTTGGAAAGCTTTAACAAATAGAATTGGTTCAAAAATACAGATTGTAGGCGATGATTTAACAGTAACAAATATTAATCGTCTTGGTCGAGCAATTAATGAAAAAAGTATGAATTCTATCCTTATAAAACTTAATCAAATCGGTACCGTTACTGAAACAATAGAAGCAATAAAAATGGCCAAAAATGCTGGCTTTGGAGCAATTATTTCACATCGATCTGGTGAAACAGAAGATACAACAATTGCAGACTTATCTGTTGCTATGGGAATGGGACAAATCAAAACTGGTTCAGCATCAAGAACGGATCGAGTCTGCAAATATAATCAATTATTAAGAATTGAAGAAGAACTTGGTAAAACCTCCAAATTAGCAAAAATAAGCCATTTAGGATTAAGTAATTAATTTTTCATGATTACAAAAAAAAAAACTAGATCTTCTAGTGAGCAAATTGCCAACACTCAAAAAAAAATAATTCAAGGAGTCCTTTTTTTAATAGGTTTTACTTTAATTTTTATTTTTATTTTTGGAAATCATGGTCTTTTTCAATTGTACAAGTTAGAAAAAGAAAAAAAATCAGTTATAAACTATATATCTAACTTGCGAGATGAGAGAGAAAAACTAAAAATAGAAAAAAACAAGCTCGAAAATGATATGAAATATCTTGAAAAATTAGCAAGAGAAAATTATTTAATGTCTAAACCTGGAGAAAAAGTATTTAGAGTTCTACCTAATAAAAAGAAATAGTGCTCCGTATCGCTTTATTCTATCTTTTCAACTAAGAAAGCATCTAAATAGACTTCAACGCGTCTATTAGAGGCTCGAGCTATTTTTTTATCTTTAAAATTTGATATAGATGTAATATCAACTATCGGCCTAAACTCACCATACCCCATAGCAGAAAAATATTTTTCTGGCATTAAAGCACTTTTGTTCATTATTCTAACTAACTTTAGTGAGCGTGATGCTGAGAGCTCCCAATTACTTGGGTATTGAGATTCTTTAGGTAAAGCAGCATCATCAGTATGTCCTTCGCAGCGAACCTCTACATTCAATGTTGATCCTCTTTTTTCTATTGTTTTAAGGAGCTTTTCATACTGCCCTTTCTCTTCAATATTTATCAAATCAGATTGTTTGATAATACTACCAATCTTTTTTATAAATGGAAGATATTGAGGCTCAATATCAGAAGATGCCGATTTAAATAAATTACCTTTTAGGGTGATTTTAATCCCTTTTGTTTCTCTTTCGATAACTATTTTATCAGATTCTAAATTTTGAATCATCTCTTGATAGGTTTTATCTAATAACTTATCAATTTCAAGATTTATACTTTTTTCTGCATCATTAAGCATGACAAGTAATAATACAAAAAAGGTCAATAAAAGAGTAACAACATCTGCAAATGTTAATGCCCATGCTGTTGATTTTGCTTGTCTCTCATCAATACTAATTGATTTTTTTTGAAAACTCATACCACTCTCACAATAATGGGATAATTTTAATCTGTATTATTGTAACGAAACTGAGATGGGACAAATGTCATTAATTTTTCTTTTATAAGTATTGGATGCTCTCTCGCATGAATACTAATAATACCTTCGACAACAATACTTTTTATCATCATTTCATTTTCAGATAATCTTTTAAGTTTCCCACCTACCGGTAAAAAAATCATATTCGCAAAAAAAACACCATAAAAAGTTGTAATTAGTGCTAATCCCATCCCGGATAAAAGTTCTGCAAATCTTTCGGCTACATCCCCTGAAGAGTCTACGCTACCTCCTCCTCCTGAAAAATTATTCATCATGACAATTAATCCAAGAACTGTGCCGAGCATACCAAAAGCTGGAGCATATGAAGCCATATAAAGGAATAATTCTTGCCCAGCGATATGACGACTTGAAATATTATTTAGCTCCAAATTTAAAAATGTCCTTAAGCGCGTTGATTCTCTTTCGTTAATTGCTAGTTCAATTCCATTTTTGAAAAAGCCATTTCTCATCTTTGGTAAATCGGCTTCGAGAGAGAGCAATCCATCTTTTTTAGCTTTTTGAGCTTTTTCAACAATTTCTTCAATAATAGCATTATAATCATAGTCGTCGGCTCTAAATACGTTCCGTAATATACTTGGGAAGTTTTTCAATGCTCCTAATGGTAGATTAACCATTGTTGCGGCAAAGGTTCCACCAACAACTATTAAAATAGAGTTTAAATTAAAAAACCAATATAAACTCCCACCACTTTGTATTATCCCTATAAAAATTATTGCAATTCCAGCAAAAAGACCTAGAAGAGTACCATAATCAGTAGTTTTTTTGATATTATCCATTTTTAAATATTTTATTATATGTTAATGCGTTTAATTTAATCTTTTTTTCTATTTTTTGATAATGATTGACTTCCTTTATACAAACGTTCCTGCTCATCTTCGGATAAACTGTCAAAGCCCTCTCTATTAATTTTATCAAGAATTGAGTCTATTTCTCGTTCTATATTACTTTGTTGACTTAAAACTTTATGCTCTTTCTGTATTTTATACTCTATTGTTTTTTTTCTGAGCTTAAAAACGAGTTCATTCCAGCGAACAGGCTTTTTTAATATTAAATAGCCTATGATCATTCCAGATAGATGGGTTAAATGACTAATCTGTGAAGCGTTACTAAAGGAAGAAAAAAAAGCAATTAAACCTACTCCAATTACAAACCACAATGATTTGATCGGTATTATACCATACAAATATATTTTTCTATTAGGGTATGTAATCCCATAAGCTAATAAAACGCCATAAACGGCACCGCTCGCACCAACGATTGGAACGATTGAATTCAAGCCAAATAACATAGTTAAAATTCCCGCGCCTATTCCCGTTGTAAAATAGAATTTAAGAAAGTGTTCCTTTCCCCAAAGACGTTCAAGCTCACTTCCGAACATCCACAGTACAAACATATTTATGAGGACATGCCAGATTCCTCCATGGAAGAATAGATATGTGACCGGTTGCCAAATCATAAATTCAGACCAAACTAATTTTGGGACCAATCCAAATAGCGGGAAAAGTAAGTTTTCCGATCTTGATATAGTCTGAAGTATGAAAATACCAAAGTTAATAGATACTAATATTTTAATAGCATCCGGGAATAGAGATGGTCGGTATGATACATTCCCTGGGGGTGACTGAAATTGATATCTCATTATAAGCTAAATATACAGAATCATTTAAAATAGAAATAGTCTATGTAATAATTATTCATCATTCTTATTTTGATAAAATTTTTCTAGTTGTTGACATTGATTTAATTTTTTCCAAACCCTCAAAATGATAACAGAGTAAAGTCCAGAGGTAGTTATTAATAATAGATCTATCTATAGGTGTAATTTCATCCTCAGGTAATAGATCTAGATCGCCGGATAATAAACTAGCTAATATAGACCCGCTGTTTGGTCCACTATTGGGGTCTGGTAACAACAATCCCGGTAATTCGAATTTATCCAAATTAGGTTTAAAACCAAAATGTGTCAAAAGTGAACATTCATAAAACCAAAATAACAAACTTGGATCTTTATCTTTTTGATTAAAAGAACGTAAAACATTCTTTAAAATTTTAAATAAACCGGGAAACGGATCTTCTAAAGAAAGTGTTTTTTCTGTTATATCTAAAATTGTCATAGAAAATGTGACTGATCGTAAATCATCTAAAATATGTGACCAGTACTCCCGAAAACTTACTTTGGAAAGGGTCTGAAGTTCATTCTTTAACTTATGGTTATAAATTATATCGATATAACTCATTGGTTGAAAATGTGAAAACTTAGATGATTTTTTACTTCTAGCACCTCTAACGATTAAGCTAATTTTTCCTTTTTTTTCGGTAAAGCATCTTGTGATTATTGACGTTTCGCCATACGAGAAAGACTTTAAAACTATAGCGGGTGTATCTATTATCACGAAAGACAGATATTAATATGCTTTTGCAAAAATGACTTCATGCTTAGCTGGAGTCCCTGTAAACACACACTTAAGATTCTCTGGTTTTTCATCCAAAGGGATGCATCTTATTGTCGCTTTTGTTTCTTCTTTAATTAAAGTTTCAGTACTTGCTTTTCCATCCCAACCACATCGAGCAAAGCCACCTTCCTTTATTACTTTTTTTAATTCATCAAAGTTTGATGCTTGATGAGTATTACTATCCCTGAACTCAAGAGCTTGGGAAAATAAATTATTTTGAATTTCATTTAGAAGTTCAGGTATTTTTTTAATTGTAACCTCTTTGGATAAAAATAATTTCCCATCTATATCTCGCCGAGCTAGAACAATATTATTATTTTCAACATCACGAGGACCTACCTCTAATCTTAAAGGAACACCTTTCATCTCCCAATTATTAAACTTATAACCCGGTGTATTATCTGTCCAATCTTGATATATACGTATACCAAGACTTTCTAAGTTTGTAATAATTTCAACTAAATATTGTTTTACTAAACTTTTCTGTTCATCACTTTTATAAATTGGAATTATAACAACCTGAATAGGCGCAATTTTGGGTGGAAGTCTTAAGCCTTTATCATCGCCATGAGTCAAAATAATAGCCCCTATGAGTCTTGTACTAACACCCCAGCTAGTTGCCCAAACTAATTCCTCCTTATTGTCTTTTGTTTGATATTTAACATCAAATGCTTTTGCAAAGTTTTGACCAAGGTTATGAGATGTACCCGCCTGTAATGCTTTTTTATCCCCCATCATTGCTTCTATACAATAAGTTCTTTCAGCTCCGGCAAATTTTTCTGCTTCAGTTTTTATACCCGTTATAACAGGAATAGCTAAATAATTCTCTGCTAAACTTTTATATAATTCTAAAATATCTAATGTTTCTTTTTGAGCTTCTTCTTTTGTTGCATGAGCAGTGTGACCTTCCTGCCATAAAAACTCTGAAGTTCGTAGAAATAATCTAGTACGCATTTCCCACCTAACAACATTAGCCCATTGATTTATTAAAATGGGTAAATCTCGGTAAGATTGAATCCATTTTTTATACATTGACCAAATTATAGTTTCAGAAGTAGGCCTAACAATTAACTCTTCTTCCAATTTTGAATCTGGATCTACAATAATTCCATTATCGCCATCTGACTTTAACTTGGTATGAGTTACAATAGCGCACTCTTTGGCAAAACCCTCAATATGTTCTGCTTCACGAGCTAGAAATGATTTGGGAATAAAAAGTGGAAAATAGGCATTTACATGTCCAGTCTCTTTAATCATTTTATCAAATATCTCTTTTATATTTTCCCAAATCTGAAAGCCATAGGGCTTTATGACCATTGTACCTTTAACTGGCCCATAATCAGCTAAACCTGCTTTATTGACGACTTGAGTGTACCAACTTGAAAAGCCATCTTCCCTCTTTGGTAATTTTTTGCTCATAAAGATAAAATCCTTTATTCAGTTCAATCTAAAATTACCGGAGGTCATTGGCTACACCAAGTCAGATTTATTTAGAATTCTGAACCATAAATACATTATTTTATATAGTGTTTAAACTATTCAAATTATTATTTCCGGTTGTACTAATTTTAATAATCAGTTGTGAAAAAAATACCATGATACTTTATACAAATTGTAATGTTTATGAAAGACCCGATATAAAAGCCATCCTTTGTAATAAAGGAAAGATAATTCAACTGCTACCCAGTGGGAATATTAATTCAGGCAAAAGAATAGATCTCAAAGGAGGATGGGTTTATCCTGGCTTTATAGACTCACATATGCACCTAACCGGTCTTGGATGGTCGCTAGAATCAGTGGACTTAGTTGGAACAACTTCTAAATTAGATGCCCTAAAAAAAATTAAAGAAGGAATAAAAAATACTCCGAAAGGTACTTGGGTACTAGGCCGTGGTTGGGACCAAAATGATTGGTCAAAGTCAGAATACCCAAAAGCTACAGACTTAGATTTAATCTCTATGGACCATCCAATGATTTTCAGGAGGATTGATGGCCATGCTGCTTGGGCAAATACACTTGCAATGAAGTTGGCAAATATTAGCGAAAATACGGTTGATGTCAATGGAGGAATAATTATAAGAGATGACATTGGTTATCCAACCGGAATTTTTATTGATAATGCCCTTGATCTTATTGAGTCTCAAATCCCAGAAAAAACAGAGCAGGATATTTATAGGCAAATAATCAAAGCTCAAACTATGCTTAATAAATTTGGAATAACTTCAATTCATGATGCTGGAACCTCTAAAAAAGAAATAAAAATTCTTAAAAAAATGATTAAGAACGAAGAGCTGTCCATTCGAGTATATACTATGTTAAATAATAACCCAAAGGACTATGATTCATTTTTAGAAAGTGGTCCTGAAATAGAAAATCCATTTATAAAAGTTCAATCAATTAAAATTTACTTAGATGGTGCTCTTGGCTCTCGAGGGGCCGCTTTATTAGAGCCCTATTCCGACTCACCAAGTGAAAATGGTTTGTTAATAATTAAACCTTCTGAGCATAAAAGTTTAGTTAAAAAGTTTAGTAAATCTGGGTTTCAAGTAAATACTCATGGGATTGGTGATCGCGCAATAAGAATAATTTTAGACAATTATGAAGAAGTTGCAAATACTAAGATAAGAAATCGGATAGAGCATTCCCAAATTGTTCATCCGGATGATGTTCCAAGATTTAAAGAGTTAAATGTAATTCCAGCAATGCAATCAACGCATTGTACCAGCGATATGCCTTGGGTTGAGGAAAGAATTGGCTTAGAAAGAATGCATGAAGCATATCCCTGGAAGTCCTTTATTAAATTAAATATTCCTGTCCCTGGTGGATCGGATGCCCCTATAGAATCACCGAACCCAATTGAAGGTATATACGCATCCGTAACAAGAAAAGATAAAAATGGTTTGCCAGAAAAAGGTTGGTACTCTGAACAAAAAATGACTTTAAAAGAAGCAATAAAATCATATACTGAATGGGGTGCTTATGCATCATATGAAGAAAAAATAAAGGGTAAAATCAAAGAAAATTTTTATGCTGATTTTACTGTACTTGATCAAGAGCTTAAGTCCACCAATTTAGAGATGATCTTAGATGCTCGTGTTCTCTTTACGATTTTGAATGGAAAAATTGTTTATCAGAGTAATGAACAATAGTCAATTAAAATATATTAAAAGCTTAAATAGAAGTAAAAACAGAAAAGAGTTAGGTGTTTTTTTCATCGAAGGCAAAAGATTAATTGAATCTGCTATTTTATACGGGGCTGATATAAAAAATATTTACATGACTCATGATTTTTTTGCTCAAAACTCTACTTTAGTTGATTCAATTCTAAAAAAGAACCTTAACCACACTGTGATTAAGACTAAACAGATAGAACAAATTTCTTTTACAAAAACATCTCCTGGGATAGGTGCTATATGCAAAATGCCAGAAAAAAATATATTACCTCTAGATAATAAATGTTGGTTATTTCTAGATGGAATTTCAGATCCAGGTAATATGGGTACTATCTTACGATCTGCCGCCTATTTTAATTTTATAAATATTGCTCTATCAAAAAAATGCGTTGACCCATTTAACCCTAAAGTAATTAGAGCTGGTATGGGCGCACATTTTCGAGTTTCGCTAATTATGGATACTGACCTTAATCAATTTAAGCCAACACATTTATTAATTGGGGCAGATCAAAGAGGAAAAAATTATAAAAATTTTCAATACCCTGAAAAGTATGTTATTATATTTGGTAATGAAGCTCATGGCTTAACAGAAGATTCTTTGAAGTCTTTAGATCAGTTTGTTTCAATAGAAAAAAAGGGTTTTGGTGAATCTTTAAATGTTGCTTCTGCTAGCTCAATAATAATGCATTTTTTGAGCGAGCGTTAAAAAGAAAAACAATCCATCTATTTTACAGAATTGGTAATTTCTAACCGGTTTTTTTAGTATAAAATATTTAAAAAAAATTAAAGTATATTTATTATTAGGACTTTATTTATGAATAAAACCCTTACTATTCAGTCAGCAATTCTCATCGTAATTGCATCCATAATTTCAGCTTTTATGGCGGGGGCAGTAGTCCTTGGTATTGGATTATCCAATCCCGATAGTCCTCAAAAAATATATACATTCCTTTCTTTCATAATTGGCCAAAGTTTTATGATTGTCCCTCTGATATGGTTTTTAATAGTTAAAAAACAACCTATTTTAGAGAGGCTAAGAATTAAAAAAGTTTCAATCTCAACACTTTACAATACTATTTTATTATCTTTTGGTATTATAATTTTTTCAGATGAATTAGATAAAATAATTCAAGTTTTTATCCAAGCCCCTGAATATGTAGTTGATCTAAATGGGTTACTTCGACCAGAATCATTATTAGGATTTATTTTACTTTTTATAGCTGTTTCAATTATAGCCCCTCTAGGTGAAGAGTTACTTTTCAGAGGTTTTTTTCAACAAATTTTAGAAAAACATTGGAAAGATATTACTCGATCGGTTCTAGTCACAGCGATGATTTTTGCTTTTATTCATATGAATCCATTTTGGTTTGCACAAATTTACATTTTAGGTATTATTCTAGGTTTTTTGGCTTGGAAGACAAATTCAATTATTCCTTCATTAATACTGCATGGAATAAATAATTCAATGGCACTCATATTTTCTTTTACTAAAATTAGTGAAAGTAGTTTTTATATTTGGAAAGGCCACATCGCTCCATGGATAATGTTCTTAGCGTTAATATTTATTATTATCGGTTTTAAAGGTATAAATCAAGGTTCCTCTAAATGAAAAAAGAGATCTTTAAACATGAGATTAGAATTATCAAAGATACCTTCAGCCGTTTATTGCGGAGAAATGCAGAAACAAATCTCATAAAATTAATAAAAAAAACACACCCCGCTGACCTGGCAATTGTCTTTAGATATTTTAATGAAGATGAGCAGCTGCAAGTTTTCAACCTTATGCCAAAAAGTGATGAAACCGTAGAGTTTTTAATTGAATTAGATGACACTTTGGTCGCAAGTCTATTAAACCTTGAAAAACCTGAGAAAATTGTAAACCTAATTCAGGATGCCTCAGCCAATGACCAGAGTTATCTACTTGGTATATTAAAAGAAAATCAATCTCAATCAGTAATTGACCTCTTAAAAATAGAAGAAAAAGAAGAAATTGAAGAGATAATGGGTTACCCAGAAGACTCAGCTGGAACAATGATGACAACTGATGTATTCACATTATATCAAGATACAACTTGTGGTGACGCAATTAAAGCTTTGCAAGATCAAAAAGATGCTGAAATGGTTTTTTATTTATATATAACGAATGAAGATGATAACCTTGTTGGTGTTGCATCTCTAAGAGCTTTAGCAACAACACCCTCTGATAAAATTTTGAATGAAATCATGGTAAAAAGAGTACACACTGTTCGGCCAGAAACAGATCAAGAAGATGTTGCACAAATTGTCGCTCAATATAACTATTTAGCTGTTCCAGTCGTTGATTCAGATAATTTTCTACTTGGAATTGTTACGGTTGATGATGTTGTTGATGTAATTCGAGAAGAAGCAACTGAAGATTTTTTACAAATGGCTGGTGCAGGTAAAGACAGAGAAATATTATTAAAATCAAGTTGGGAAAATGCAAAAGCTCGACTCCCCTGGCTTTTTGCTAGTTGGATTGGCGGGATTATTGCCGCTTCTATTATTGGTCGATTTGAGTACATGCTTGAAAGCTTTATTGCCTTAGCAGCTTTTATACCTGTTATTATTGGTATGGGTGGTAATATTGGAACTCAATCGTCAACTATTATTGTTAGGGGAATGGCGACAGGAAGAATTGAACTTGGGAATGAATTTAAAATTTTATTCAAAGAAATACGAGTTGGTATAATCCTCGGAAGTCTTTACGGGCTTATGCTAGGTCTTTTTGCAAATTTTAAATTTATAGATACAGATCCATTGCTCGGTGTCGTTGTTGGTTTAAGTATTTGTTGCTCTATGCTCCTAGCAACAGCGGTTGGCTCCTTTACACCCCTTATACTCAGAAAATTAGACATTGACCCTGCTATTGCAACTGGGCCATTTGTTACCACTAGCATTGATATTCTAGGTGTTTTACTCTATTTTTTTATTGCAGGATCACTTTTAAATATTTAATTGTTCTATCTAGTCACACTTATCTGCGCTGTTCTATATTCTTTATTTATAATATTTATAATTACAGGATTATTTAGACATGATTTATCTGAAATTTCTTTATCAAAAGAGCTTCCAAAAGTCTCTGTTGTTATTGCAGCAAGGAATGAAGAGAAAAATTTACCTGATTTAATTCATGATTTAGTTAATCAAGAGTATCCGCTTAATAAGTTAGAAATAATATTCATTAATGATCGTTCTTCAGATCAAACAAAGGCAATATTAGATAAGGCTTCAGGTGATTATGGTTTTATTAATTATATCAGTATTACTGAAAAGTCATTGGAAATGACTCCCAAAAAACATGCATTGACAATTGGAATTGATTCAGCTGTTGGAGATATTATTGTATCAACGGATGCTGATTGTAGAGTTGGGCATCTCTGGGTTTCGAGTATGGCTTATAGCGTCATTAACAATAATTCTATCTCTATTGGATATTCAAAAATTAAAGGGAGTTTGTTTTTTGAAAATTACCAGAAGATTGATTTTTTAGGTATTATGGCAGCGAATGCTGGTGCTGGAGGTTGGAATCAGTTTTGGTCTGGATCTGGACAAAACTTGGCTTACTTCAAAAATGACTTCACTATAATTGATGGCTTTAATCCCGTTAAAGAAAAAATCTCTGGTGATGATATGTACCTTGTACAATCTATAACTAAATTTAGAAAAGGAATTATAAATATTGATAAAAATTCGTTCGTAGAGACGGAGCCAATGAAAACAGTAAAAGGTTTTATAAACCAAAGAATACGATGGTCTTCAAATGCAAAACTAAATTTCCGAGGAAACCTTTTCTTTTTTTCTTTTTTATTAAGTACACTTTTAATTAATTGTAATATTTTAATTTCGCTTCTAACCAATCAGTTTTTGATTTCTTTATTTTTATTAAAATTAATTTGTGATGGTCTAGTACTCTTTTTTGGTTCAAAACTGTTTAATACCAATATAAGTTTTATTCCTTTTTTAATTTGGTCAATAATTCAACCATTTTATATTCCACTTATTTCTATTTTAGGTTTAAAAGAAAAATTTACATGGAAACAATAAAACGCTTTATATCAGTTAATATTCTTTTATTATTTAGTATTCTTTACTCCCAATCTTATACTGTTTCAGTGCTTGGGTATACCATAGCAAATATAGAGATAACAACAAAAAATTCAAGTGAGAAAAGGTTCGAATTACAGAGTCGCGGTGTAGCAGACTTATTATTTCCTGCGAAAAATAATTATTTGACTAATTATGACTCTTCGACTTTTTTTTTAGAAAAATATAATTATGATATAAATCAATTAGATTTTGATATAGTATATGACGCACAAACCGATTCTTCTTATAATTTAATTTATAATAAAAAAGATACTCTTTTTTTAGAGAACTCAGTTCATAACTTTTTCACATTAATTTCAATACTCGAAACAAAAAATACATCTTCATTTGATACTAAATGGTTTAATTATGAGTCCATTGGGGAACTTGGAAGAGCGCGTTTTATTTGGTCTGATTCAACAAATATTTTTGTCAACAATGATTCTATTATGTGTGATCACTATCGTTTAGATATAGACATACCTGAGCGTGAAAATAGTTTATTTGAACAAGTTGATTATTTAAGTAGTTACTTAGATCAAAATAACCAGGTAAAAGAAATATGGGTATCTAAAAAGAAGAAAAAAATAATTTTAATGAAAATTAAAGTATCTCCTTTTAACATAGATATAAAAATTGTTGAAAATAAAAGGATTTAGTAAATTTCAAAAAATAGGAAAGTTTTGATGCATATCTATAAAAGTATATTTAAATATCTTGTTTTTTTTATCACTTTCTTTTCATTAATTGCTCAAGATAATAATCAACAATTAATTGGTACCTGGTTTTTTGAGTCAATGACAACAATTACCAAATCACCACGAGAGGAAATAACTATCGTTTATAAGGATAAAAAGAACCTCGAAACACTATCCTTTAGAGATTCAAATTTAATAAAATATAATGTGATGAATGATGGCATAAAAAAAGAAGGGAATGGTTTTTGGTCTTCAGACGATAATTTTATTACGATTATTGTCGATAAGGATACAACCTTTGGCTCATTCACAATTAAAAATAAAGAATTATCGATTATAACCTCAGAAACTGAATCAGACAGTTTCTATGCAAGTAGTACAATTTTAAAATATAAAATTAATTAAAAATAAAAGTTTAAAATTGGTTTCGCATAAATATTCACGTTTAAAAAAATATAGAAAAAAATATCTTGGCTGGTTGTTAACAACTTTTTTCATTGGATTTGCTCTTTATTTTGGAGTAGACAAAAAAATAATCATTTTCATTACTTTTACTATCACAATTTTTACGGAAATATTTGTTGGCCTTAGTGCGTTAATTGCTACGATTCCAATAATTGGGCCACTAATAATAAAAGCTATTTCAATACCTATTTTTTGGATATTAAATGCATTGGGTACTATTGTTTCTGGTTTAGCAATTAAAAAAGGTTATGCAACAGAATTGGGGAAAGGAAGGATTGTCACTCTAGCACTTCTGATCGGAATTATACTTGGTTATATTTTAGGGAACTTAATTCCACTAAAATGAATATTTTAATTTTACAAGGTCCTAATATGAACTTATTAGGCTTAAAATCATCTCAAAATACAGAGAAACTAACTTTAGCTAAATTAAATAAAGCTATTAGATCGGACCTTCGTTCTAAAAACGTAAACTTGAAAATTCTACAAACACATAAAGAATTTCAAGCTCTGAACTTTCTTCAAAGAAATAGAAGTTGGGCTGAAGGATTACTTCTCATTCCAACATCTTGGGCAAGAAATAATTACAATATATACGAAACCTTAAAAGTTATCAGTCTTAAAACATCTATAATTTATTTTTCAAATCCGTTTTCTTTTGGAACAAATGAAAAAAATTCAATTATAAATGGAAAAGACATAAAGTCCTTCACTGGAAATCCAATAGAGACCTGCCTTGAGGGATTAAATTCTCTTCTAAAATAAATGAATAAAACTTTATTTTTTCTCATCATGGGAAATTTTTTATTTTCTCAAACTTCGGAACAATCAAAAAACTCTGCACTTTATCTTCTTTCTACTATTTCAAAGAAGGATACATCTATTACACAAATTATAGAGGACTTTAAACCTGAATGGGTAGACTCCTTAAAATTAATTTTACCTTGCGAGGGAGTAATGGTTCCTAAAAGATCTATGAGACTACCCAACGCACCAAGAGACTATCGTAATGGAATACATCGTGGTATAGATTTTTTTGCTAATTGGGGTACTCCTGTAATAGCTGTTGCGGATGGTATTGTCGTTAGGTCGGATACTTATTATAAAGAGGTTCCTGCTGATTTTAGAGAGACTATGCTCGATGCTAGCGCAAAAGTTGGAAATACTCCATCTGATATTTTTAATAGTATCCTTCTTGGGCAAGCTATTTTTTTAGATCATGGTTTTGATTTAATACCTGGGTTTAGAGTCATAACTATATATGCACACCTTTCACATATAAAAAAGAAAATAAAACCTGGGGAACAAATTAAAGCGGGTCAAATAATAGGTAAATCCGGCAATACTGGGATGAGAGAGAGCACACTAGGTTCAAAATCTGGATCACATTTACATTGGGAAATGATTCTCCAGCGAGATAAAGAAGAAATATATTTAGGTCGTAATATGAGTAATCCTGAATTATTTAATATGTTAACTCGTATTTTTAATTAAAAAAAAAGGGTAGATAAATCTACCCTTTTTTCTTTTAATCAATAAAGTTTAGAACAATAATCCCAAACTAAGAACGCTGCTAGGATCAAACGAGTCTGTACCTCTATAAGTATAATCAACGACCATGTTAACACCATAAAGAGCATATTTTAAACCAGCACCAAAATTTGTGCTGAATAAAGTTTCATCTTTATTAGCTGAGTCCTCTTCAAGCAATGCTGAAGTAAGACCACCCCTAAGATAAATCATATCATTTATAGTATACTCTGCACCAAAATTTAATTCATCATAAGAAAAATTATGACTTGTGTATGTCATTCCAAGGATGGCACCTGATACACTATACGATAAAGACATATTATAGGTTGATGGTAATTTATCATGAGATGCTTCAGAATTATAAAAATCTTGAACACCATCTGAACCAGTAGCTTGAGTCGTTAAACCACTTCCACTATAATTCATATCCGTACCAATATTCATTAAAGCTAGAGCAAGTCCTAACCCCTCAATATTAGCAAAACCTGTATATTGAACACCGATATCAAGAGCTAATGCTGATGCACTAGCACGAGGAATACTCTCATAAACTAATTTACCCGTAACTCCAAAAAAAGCACGATCTGAGAATGCATTTGCATATGTTAGTCCAAATGTTGAAAGAGTAGGTTTGTAAGTACCTCCTCCAACACCATCCATATCCTGGACAGTTGTTACAGGAATATCACCCATATCAATTGTTTTAACCGTTACACCAAGTGCACCGGTTTGTCCAACACTAGATGAAACTCCAAAGTAGTTAACACCAACATCACCAAACATGTCCATACTAGTTGCTAATGCTGAAGTATTTGTATTCCTTGCAAGTCCAGCAGGGTTCCAATAAATAGACTCAAGTCCTCCTGAAAAAACTCGCTCGGATCCAGCCATAGCTATACCTCTTGCGCCTACAGGAACAAGTACTTGGTTTCCACCACTTGTACCAATCCTAGACTCATCACCACCGAACAGTACTCCTAGAGCTAATACCGATGGTAAAACTATTTTAAGTGTTTTAATCATTTTTATATCTCCGTTATCGAATTTGTTTAATAGTACTGGACGACTTGATTACGCTGAACAATGTAAAGCTTTAGAATCTTCTCGCCATGATCGGTAAGAATATTTACAACGTATGGTCCACTTCCAACAGGAAGTCCGCTTCCATTTCTCAAATCCCACTTCACATATTGACTCGCCGTTGAGTTATGTTCCATTTTTCTAACAAGAACACCATCAATTGAATATATTTTGATATGAACATCCGTTCCATCATCCGGAAGATGGCTAAAGGTAACGAAATTGTCAAATCTGCTAGTTTCTTGTTCATTAGCAGCGTAATAAGGATTTGGAAATACATTAATCATCTCTAAATCTGATTTTTTCTTATCATCTGATGCTGTTGGTGCGACAGATGTAAACTCAAAAATATCAGTTGCGGTATTCCCTTTCGCTGTTTGAAACTTAAAATAATGATCAACAGCTAACATTGTACCTGTTTTATCATAATTACCAGCTTTCGGAAGGGATGATGCTCCACCAGCAGCAGAACCATCTACATAACTACCCACTTCATTTGGTCCATAATAACAACCAAAAAGCGTTGCGGTAACAAAAGGATATGCAAACTCACCAGGAGATGAACCCCATGCTGAGTTTGAGGATAAATTTAGACCATCATAAAATTCACCATCAATGGTTTGTCCTTTTCCATATGCAATATAAGCGTTAACAGAGTCAGGGTTATAGCTTCTTTCTGAACCATCAACATTATAACCTTGAACAG
>TARA_B110000091_G_scaffold128476_1_pt1 | contig 16896 bp, 12 predicted proteins | sample TARA_B110000091 | Tara Oceans TARA_B110000091 (sample SAMEA4397278) | marine metagenome | biome: Polar Biome; feature: [DCM] deep chlorophyll maximum layer (ENVO:01000326); material: water (ENVO:00002006), including particulate matter (ENVO:01000060) such as... | depth 35 m
TTTAAAGAAACGCCTGTCAAATTTAAATCAACATCATCATAGTATTGCTCTTGTGCATTAATATGAATTGCAAATATGAAAACTAATGATTGTAGTATCTTTTTTTTCATAAGAAATATTTTATCCAAAATCACATACTTATCATGTATTTCAGAATATTTTTTTATTCAATTTATTAATTATTGTTTTATAAACTTTCTTGTAGCTGTGCCATCTTCTGAAGATAACTTAATAAAGTAAGCTCCAGATTTTAATTTTGAAATATCAACTTGCTTTTTACTGCTAGATACTGAATCAACAATTAGTTTCTTCCCTAATAAATCAAAAATAGTAATTGCTAAATTTTGATTTGCATCTATATTTAAAATAGTTCTTTTTGTAGGGTTTGGATATAGTTTTATTTTCGACAGTTTATATGAATCAACACTCAAATTTGAATAACAAGTCCAAATTAAATCATCAATAGATACTCGATCAGTATTACCAGACTTATCTAACTTAATAATTACGTTACCAGGAGTATCAATATCTAAAACTGTTGTAGTTTCTTCAGTGTCTGAAAAAGGAATTGACCCAACACTTACATCATTTACAAGTAAGTCAAATGTTCCACTTCCTCCTCCAAATATTCGTTGAGTTGTAACTGTTAATTGTCCAATACCATCAGTAAAAGATGGAGAAGTTAATATTCCATTTCTAACGGTTATTGCATTACCATTTAACGATTGATCAGTTCTTGCATCTGTTGCTTCCCACATTCCAGTTCCACTATTATCGCCAGTCCAAGTTCTTGTATCATAATTTGATTGACCAGAAGGAATATTAGTAAAAGTTTCAGTAACACAATTTGAACCGCCTACAGGAGCCGCTGTTGTAGTTCCATCTACTGCATTGCTTTGACCAGAGGTATTAGTAGCAGCATCTTTTGCTAAAACTGTAAAACTATATGTCATTTCTGGTGATAAACCAGTAACAGTATGAGAATTGGTTGCAGAAGAAGAATCAAGCATTCCATCAACATAAATATCATATCCAGTTACACCAGCATTATCTGTAGATGCTGTCCAATCTAAATCTATTGTAGAACTTGTTTCGTTACTAACGCTGAGGTTCATAGGTACAGAAGGATCTTCAGTATCAGAATTTGGATTCCAAATTACATTTACCCATTCTGGATGATTTATAAAAGGATTTGCATTTCCTTGATAATTGTATGCAGCATTATTTCTATCAATCTCTTGTTGATTAACGGGGTCGTTGGTATGCCAAGAAATGAGCAAGTCTAAAAACCAATCTTGATACACTTGGTTACTTGTCCCATTTAACATTCCAGCATGACTCCAAGAAGCAACTTGATTTTCATAGCGAGTAGCAAAATACAACATAGCTCTTGCAATATCACCTTTAAACTCATCAATCGGTTCAAAAACAGTTCCATTATAACTTCCAAACGTATTTGAGCCAACTTTTGAACCATTAGTAGAAGTCCAAGATGGACTACTTACTTCTCCAAACGCAAAACTACCTCTTCTACCATTTACATAGCCATCAGAGGGAATAACATGATGAATATCATTTTTCATAGGAGAAGCAGAACTATAAACAGATTGTGGCATTAAGTGCTCTCTATTATAGCAATCATTTTCTGAATTGTAATTTCCACAATTATTATTTCCATGTGTATAGAAGTATGCGTCTGTTCCTGTAGGAATTTCAGAATAAAAATCCAAAACAGAACCGTCATTCTCGTAATAATTGTCTGTATGAGTTGTTTGATATCCATTATAAAGACTTCCATACCCTTGGTCACTATGACCATTTGTAATGATTGTATTTAGTTGTGTTTTTAAGGTATACTCACTTCCTGTTGCAGTATCATAATAATTAGAGGGGATTTGTGATGAAGCACTTAGACTAATTAATAATAAGGAAAGTATTAAATAATATTTTTTCATGAAATTAATTTTTTAGGGTTAACAAGTTCTTTCTAATAAAGCCATATAGAATCCGTCAAAACCTGATTTTGAAGGAGATACCTTTCTGTCTTTTACAAAAACAAACTCTTTATGTGATTCTAAAAACTTTTTAACTTGATTTTCATTTTCCGATGGTAAGATTGAGCAGGTAGCATACACCATTTTCCCACCAACTTTAACCATTTGAGAATATGTATCTAAAATTTCTGCTTGTGTCTTTTTTATATTTTCTATAAACTCAGGCTGTAACTTCCATTTTGAATCTGGATTTCTTTTCAAAACTCCAATTCCGCTGCATGGTGCATCAATTAAAACAGCATCAGCAGATTCTTTTAATTTCTTAATGACTTTAGTATTTTCTATTGGACGCATTTCGATATTATGAGCGCCAGCACGTTTTGCACGTTTTTTTAATTGTGCTAATTTACCTGCATAAATATCTAAGGCGATAATTTGCCCTTTATTTTCCATCATTGCCGCTAGATGTAAGGTTTTTCCTCCAGCACCAGCACACGTATCAATAACTCTCATTCCAGGTTTTACTTCTAGGAAAGGTGCAACTAATTGAGAAGAAGCATCTTGTACTTCAAAATAACCTCTTTTAAACGCTTCAGTTAAAAAGACGTTTTTACGTTCTACCAACCTTAAGGCTGTCGGATGATCTCTAACAGTTTCAGTATCTACTTCTTCTTTCTTTAGGAATTTTTGTAGCGTTGAAATATCGATTTTTAAAGTATTTACTCTTAATATTACTTCTGCCTTTTGGTTCATTGAAGCAATCTCTGTAGACCAAACTTTCTCACCAATTTCTTTAACAGCCATTTCATCCATCCAATCTGGAATAGATTCTTTTATTTTTCTAATATCTTGTTGTTCGTCAAACCTTCCTTTAATACGCCTTACTGGAGTGTTTTCAAAGTATTTCCAATCTGGAAGCTCAATCCCTTTTAATGTTGCCCAAACGGCAAACATTTTCCATAAATTTTCACGAGAATAATGATCTTTAGTTACAGCAATTTCGTTGTACAAACGTTTCCACCTTACAATGTCATAAATAGTTTCTGCAACAAACTTTCTGTCTCTTGCTCCCCAACGTTTATCACGCTTCAGTGCCTTTTCTACTACTTTACCAGCATATTCACCATCATTAAATATCATATTTAACGAATCTATTACTGTAAAACATAAGTTTTTATGTAATCTCATCTTTAAGAAAAATTAGTCTGCAAAGATACGAATGAATAATGAGTATTTATTATTTTAGCATTGTTAAATTTATCTAATGACACAATACAATTTACAAACTTCAATTACATACCTAAAAGGTGTTGGGCCATCACGTGCAGATTTATTGAAAAAGGAGTTGGGTATAAGAACGGTAAGTGATTTAGTTAATTTATTTCCAAATAGATATATTGATAGAACTCAATTTTTTAAAATAAATCAACTACAACAAAATTCATCTGAAATTCAAATTTTAGGAAAAATCACTTCTTTAAAAACAGTACAACAAAAAAAAGGCAGTAGGTTAGTAGCTACATTTGTTGACGAAACAGGTACTATAGAGTTGATTTGGTTTAGAGGTGTAAAGTGGATAAAAGAAGCAATAAAGATAAATACACCTTATGTGATTTTTGGTAAAACGAATTGGTTTAATGGGGCGTTTAGTATGCCGCATCCAGAAATGGAATCGTTAAGTGAGTATAAGCGCAACTTAAGAACTGTTATGCAGCCAGTTTATCCATCTACAGAAATGCTAACAAATAAAGGGATTTCCAATAGAGTGGTTCAAAAAATGATGCAAAGTTTGTTTGAAGAAATTGGAACTAATTTTAGAGAAACATTATCTGAACAACTCATTTCTGAACATTCATTAATATCAAAAAAAGAAGCCATATTTAATATACATTTTCCGAAAAGTCAAGAATTATTGACAAAGGCTCAATATCGATTGAAGTTTGAAGAATTATTTTTTATCCAATTACAATTGATTCGTAAAAAACTAATCAGAAAATCAAAAATAAAAGGATATCCATTTCCTAAAGTAGGGAATTATTTCAATAAATTTTACACGAACAATTTACCTTTTGATTTGACCAATGCTCAAAAAAGAGTTTTAAAAGAAATAAGGAAAGATGTTGGTTCTAATGCCCATATGAATCGACTTTTACAAGGGGATGTTGGCTCAGGTAAAACTATTGTTGCGTTGTTGTCAATGCTTATTGCTCTTGATAATGGCTTTCAGACAGCGATTATGGCGCCAACAGAAATATTGGCTACACAACATTACAATTCAATCAATGAACTATTAGAAGGTATTGATGTGAATGTTCAATTACTTACAGGATCTGTAAAAATTAAAGATCGTAGAATCATACATGAAGCATTAGAAAATGGAGAATTAAATATTTTAGTTGGTACCCATGCTCTTATAGAAGATAAAGTGAAATTTAAAAATTTGGGACTTGCTATTATTGATGAGCAGCATCGATTTGGTGTAGAACAGCGCTCAAAATTATGGCGAAAAAATGAGTTGCCTCCACATATTTTAGTAATGACAGCAACTCCAATTCCAAGAACATTGGCAATGAGCGTTTATGGAGATTTAGATATATCGGTAATTGATGAATTACCTCCTGGAAGAAAGGAAATAGCAACAGCACATCGCTATGACAGCAACCGATTGAATGTTTTTAAGTTTATGAAAGAAGAGATTGATAAAGGGCGACAAGTATATGTTGTATATCCTCTAATTCAAGAATCTGAAAAGATGGATTATAAAGATTTGATGGATGGTTATGAAAGTATTTCTAGAGAATTTCCTAAGCCAACATATCAGGTTTCAATAGTGCATGGTAAAATGAAACCAGCGGATAAAGAATATGAAATGAGTCGATTTTTAAAAGGTGAGACTCAGATAATGGTGGCGACTACAGTTATTGAAGTTGGTGTAAATATTCCAAATGCAAGTGTTATGGTTATTGAAAGTGCTGAGCGTTTTGGGCTATCGCAATTACATCAATTACGAGGAAGAGTTGGGAGGGGAGCAGACCAAAGTTATTGTGTATTAATGACAAGTTTTAAATTATCGGCTGACGCAAAAGTCCGTTTAGAAACGATGGTAAAAACAAGTGATGGTTTTGAAATTGCCGATGTGGATTTAAAGTTACGAGGTCCTGGAAATATTATGGGCAAGCAGCAAAGTGGAGTTTTGAATTTAAAGATTGCGGATATTGTAACTGATAGTCACATTTTATCAAAGGCACGGGCAATAGCTTTTGAAGTTCTTACAAATGACCCTTCTTTACAATCTGTAGAAAACAAACCATTAAATTTAGCCTATAAAAATATACATAAAAATGGCGAAATTTGGGCGAATATCAGTTAAAGAGGTTTCTAACTTTGCTCAGATTTACTTGATTTTTTTTAAATCCAACCTTATCATAAACTTCAATCAATCAAAACTATAAAACCAATAAACTATGAGCCCTTAATACATGTATCGGCTTGGAATACCAAAACAATTCAAAATCTTCAAATTGTTTTTCAAAATCAGTTTTTAAATGTCCAAACGATTTAGGTTTGTTTTGAGGTGATAGTTGTTCTAATATTTCTAAAAGCCACATTCCTTTCTCTTTTTCAGTAGTAATCTGGTAAGTGTCTATAATATCGTGAAAAGTGAATTCTAAAAAGTCTTTGGTTGTTCCTTTTTTCGTTTTAGAAAATTCATTGATCAATGGCAAAGTGCCAAGCCAGAAGATCTTTGCCGTTGGTTTAATATTAAAAACAACATCTTGCACTAAGCAATTATTGATGAAATCAGGTTGTATTATTGTATCTGGAATTTCAAATTCAAACCATTCTTGCAATGGCAATTCAAATCCAATACCATGCATGAAATTAAAGAGAGATTTTTTTAATCCAAAACTAAACTGAGTATGATCTATACCAGTTTGGTCAATGAAATCGATATCATTATTGGCAAAACTTATGTTTTTATAACTTGGTGTAATGCCGTATTCTTCTGGATTTAAACCAACAGGACTATGTGCTGTTAAGGCAAATTGATGCCAAAAACCAGACTGTAACACACCAACTTCAAAAAGTTGGCGAACCATTTCTAAGCTATCAATAGTTTCTTGAATAGTTTGAGTTGGGTAACCGTACATTAAGTACGAATGCACCATAATGTTAGCTTCAGTGAAATTGCGTGTCACTTGCGCTACCTGTGCTACCGTAACTCCTTTATCAATTAAGGCTAATAAACGATCTGATGCAACCTCCAAGCCTCCTGAAACAGCAATGCATCCAGATGCTTTTAGTAATACGCAAAGATCTTGTGTGAAGTTTTTTTCAAAACGAATGTTCGTCCACCAAGTAACGCTCAATTTTCGTTTCAAAATTTCGAGTGCCAATGCTTTCATCAGTGAAGGAGGAGCAGCTTCATCTACAAAATGAAATCCAGTTTCACCAGTTTGTGCAATAAGCGTTTCCATACGGTCTACCAATAGTGCCGCAGCAACAGGTTCGTAAATTTTTATATAGTCTAATGAAATATCGCAAAAAGTACATTTTCCCCAATAACAACCGTGTGCCATGGTAAGTTTGTTCCATCTACCATCACTCCATAAACTGTGCATTGGATTAGCAATTTCAATGACAGAAATATAACGGTCGAGTACCAAGTCAGAATAATCAGGTGTACCAACATCTTGCTGTTTATAGTCAGGTTTTGTACTATTATTTTTATAAACCACAACACCGTTTTCGAGGATGAAAGTTCGTTTAAATGTTGTTTCGTTTTTAAGAACGGCATTATACAATAACTCAATAGGTAGTTCACCATCATCTAAGGAGATAAAGTCGAAAAATTCAAAAACGCGAACATCACTAACAGAACGTAATTCGGTATTTGGAAATCCGCCTCCCATGGCTACTTTAATCTTAGGGTAATGCGATTTAATAAATTGTGCACAGCGAAATGCGCTGTAGAGATTCCCTGGAAATGGTACTGAGAAACAAACCAATTTTGGTTGTGTTTCTTTAATCTGAGCATCTAATAACTCTAATGTTATTTGGTCTATATATGTGCTGTCATCTTGTAACTGTGCATAGAGTTCATCAAACGAATTGGCACTTTGCCCTAAACGTTCCGCATAACGGCTAAAGCCAAAATCAGGATCTATGCATTCTACGATGAAGTCTGATAAATCTTCAATATATAAAGTTGCTAAATGTTTTGCTTTATCTTGCATTCCCATAGATCCAAATGCCCAATCCATATCATCTAATTGTTCAAAACGAGAGGCTTGTGGCAAAAACTCTCTAGTGCAAATCTGTCTAGCAAAAGTTTGATTTTTCCCTTGTAAAAACAGTATCACATCATCTAAAGACTTTAAATAAGCATCTTTTAATGCATAGATGCGTTCACAGTTTTCTGAAGTAATCCGATCGTCTTCAAAGGCAAGTCTGAAGATTTCTTCAAATGTTTGTTTATTGAAGAGTTTTAAAATAACTTCAATACCCAAATCCATTTGAAAGGAATCGATACTTTTTGTATTCAAAAACCCTTTAAGATAGGCTGTTCCAGGATACGGAGTGTTTAATTGTGTAAATGGAGGTGTTATTAGTAAGAGGTCTTTCACAATTAGTATTTAAAAATCTATGGCTGCAAATATAGGTGGAAATCTATTCATTCTTTAAGATCTCTGCAACAGCTTGCTGGTAAGCTCTAGGATTATTTGCTTTTTTAATTTTCTTAAATGTTTTTTGAGGATTTGAAAACGACTGAGAAAAGAACTCCCAAAAACCTTGCATTTTCATTTTTATAGGAGTTGGTCCAGAAAGTGCAGCATCATATTGATGATATATTGTATCATGAAATTCTGAAAAAATTTCCCATCTGTTCTTTGGATATTCTGTGGTATTGTTTTTAATCATATTGGGTAAAAACGGATCTGCAATAAGTCCTCTGCCCATCATAAAATGATCTATGCTTGGAAAGCGAGTTTGCATCTCCTTAAATTTAGCGACACTTGTAATATCTCCATTGTAATACAACTTGTGTTTAGTACTTTCTAAACAACGTTGAAAAGCTTCAAGGTTAACTCCTCCTTTATAAAGTTGCTTGCCTATCCGTGCGTGAATAGCAATATTTTTAAGGGGATAGTTGTCTAAAACAGGAAATGCATCTAAAATCTCTTCAGGATGTTCATAACCCATTCTCATTTTCATAGAAACGACAATATCAGTTTCTGTATGTACACGATCTAAAATATAATTGATTTTTTCAGGATCGCATATCAGTCCAGAACCCATACCTCGCTTAGTGACCATTGGATAAGGACAGCCTAAATTCCAGTTTAATTCTTTATAACCTAATTTTTGGATATAATCTACTACAAATAAAAATTCATCAGCATCATTTGTCATGATTTGAGGAATCACTTCGAGTTCGGTATTATTTTCTGGAAGTAAGTCTCTTTGGTAATTATTTTTAATGACCATTTTTCCATTGAGCCGAATGTAGGGAGCGTAAAAAGTGTCAATACCTCCAAAATAATGGTTAAACGCATTCCGAAACCTGAAGTCAGTAAACCCTTGTAATGGTGATGATAAAAGAGTAAGTGGCATCCGGTTTTTATTTTTTAAAATATAAAACTGTTATTTTTATATACACTATTAGTAACAGTTACTTATGTTCTGTTTTTTCTAAACTATAATTGTTTCTAATGATATTGATGGTTACGCTTTATAAAGGCTTTTATATGCGGGTTTTTCTTTTTGAATTAAATCGTTAATCACATCCCAAAGTTCGATTCTTTTTTCCAAAGATTGCTTTGCAATAGTTAATACATCACTCCATTTTTGGTCATCATTTCCACAGAGTTCTGAAATCATTTGAAGAGAAAGTGGGCCGTGTTCATCTCCATCAAGTTCAATATGGCGTTCTAGATAGTATGTGAGTTTGTTGTAGAATTTATTTTCGGAATCAGAATTTTTGAGAATTTCGATAAACATATCTGGAATAACATCTTCTCGACCAAATGTGAAAGCTGAAGCAACAAGATGAGGCTTGTTTGTTTCAATAATTGAAAACGAAAATTTTACAAAATCGGTTACTTTTCTATCTATATTAATTTCATTTAATGAATATTCGACTGAATTTCCTAATTCTATAAGTTTTATAAAATTGTCAATTTCGCCAGTATTTGCATTTATCTGCAGCATTGCATCCAAATACATTTCAAAGTGACTTTTAGGTTCTCCTAATTCATTTATATCACTTTCTTCTCCATGAACAATTTCATTTATAAATCTTGATAGCGTTGAATTTTTTGGAGGTGTCCATGGTGTTTCAACTTTAGTAAGATTGATCTGAAGATTTTTTAAAAGTGACATGAAATCCCATACTGCAAATATGTGATTTTCCATAAAAATTTTTATGTCATCAATATTATTTAAATTTTTATAAAGCGTATGATTCTTCAATTCATTTCTTAATTGAGAGATCTCATTTTCTATGTATTCTATTCTATTCATTCTATTTTTTAACTTGCATATTATACCTAATAAACGAAGGTCTAATTTTTGTGTAAAGATAAGGATTTTTAAAGAAAAAAGAATGAGTTAATTATTTAGTTTATCCGTTTTTTATTATAATTTTTTTGCAAGACATTGGCTATCAGGAATCTCTTTTAACTTGCCATACTTTTCAATTAAAAAATAACCGTTCCTTTGATAAAGTTTACTGGCTTCTGGTTGTTTAGACCCCATAAAAAGGATGCTTTTGCTATTTCCTAATTCTCTGGACCAGTTTTCTAATTCAGATAAAATACTTTCCCCTATTTTTTGACCTCTAACTTCGGGAGAAACATACATTCTTTTAATTTCCATAGAATTAAAATTATATTTTGAGATAGCACCACAACCAATTGCTTTGTCTCCCATTAAAGCTAAAACAACATATTTTAAATTTGTAACAGTATTGAATTGAGATAATGGATGTGTCTCCCCATCCCTTCTTGCAAGATCTGAATTAAGTAATTGTACTAGTTTTTTAAATTCTAGATTTTGAGAATTAGTTCTTATTATTTCTATCATGCTTTAGTAAGATCCATAATGAATCACAACAATTATTTTATATGATTTGTTGTATGGTTTAAGCACTAAAGTTACTAAATTAATTACAGATAGAAAGTCTGAGTAATTTTCATAAACAGTTTAGATTAAGAGATAAATTATATATTGTATTGTACGTTCGTGTTTTTTTTAATAATATTTTCTTAATAAACCTTATCATATCAATTAAAGTTTAATTTATAGAGTTAGTTTTAATCTATAACCAATGTTTTTTAGCATATATATTAATGAATTATTCTCTAGTCCTCAGAGTATATTTTCAATATTTCGAGAACAGCGAAGTTGGGTACTAATCAGTCAACTTCAGTTGTAGATGTTCTAACGCAAAGCTATGAAAATCAGTATTTTTTCATGTAATTACTTATAGTTATTGTTGTCTATATTTTTTTATTAAAAGATCTATTCCTTTTGCTAATTGAAAATCTTTATTTGTTAGACCATCTGCATCATGAGTATTAAGAACAATATTAACTTTGTTATATATATTTTCCCAATTTGGATGATGACCTGCCTTTTCAGCTATAATTGCAACTGATGTCATAAAAGAAAATGCTTCGACAAAATCCTTAAAAATCATTTCCCTCTGTATGAATTTACTTTTTAGAACCCATGAAATATCAATTTCTTTCATTCGTTCGTGAATCTCTTTTTCGTTTAAATTTGTCATTTTTATTCATTTTTTATTTAAAACACAAAAGTAAGTGTCTATTTTATTATTTAATTTATCGAAAGTTTTGTTGTAGTTTTTTTTATTCTTATTTCGATTTATTTTTAATAATGCACAAAGGTTTTATATAGGGTTTGTTGTCTTTAAAAAAGGCGCTAATTTTTCTGATTACCATAGAGAACATTTTTAATTTTAAGAGGTTCTTTAAATTTACTGAAGCATATAAAGTGTAGAGCGTTTTATTTGCATTACTCCATATAGCAAATAATATTTTTTTGATACATAAATTAAGATAAAGTAATTTAGGTCAAAGCATTTCAAATATACAGCATTTTTCACACAATCCATTTTTTAATCTTTCAATTTTAAAGTAACTTTGTACTTTGATAAATAAAACGACTAAATGAAAATATCATACAATTGGTTAAAACAATTTTTAAGGGTTGATTGGGACGCTGAAAAAACGGGAGAATTATTGACCGATTTAGGGCTAGAAGTAGAAGGAATAGAAGTTGTAGAGTCGATTAAAGGAAGTTTGAAAGGAATTGTTGTTGGTGAAGTGTTGACATGTATACAGCATCCTAATGCAGACAGGTTAAAAATAACAACGGTAGCCATTGGTGGAGAATCTATACTTCAAATTGTTTGTGGGGCTCCAAATGTAGCTGCAGGTCAAAAAGTACCTGTTGCGAAAATAGGGACATTGCTGTATGACGATAAGGGAGAATCGTTTAAAATAAAAAAAGGGAAGATACGAGGAGAAGAAAGTCATGGAATGATATGTGCTGAAGATGAATTAGGCCTAGGACAATCTCATGATGGAATTATGGTTCTAGATTCAGGTTTAAAAGTTGGAACACCATGTGCTGAAGTTTTCGAAATTGAATCTGATGAAGTTTTTGAAATAGGCTTGACTCCAAATAGAGCAGATGCAATGAGTCACTATGGTGTTGCGAGAGATTTGCGCGCAGGAATGATTCAGCAAGGAACACAATTAGAATTGCTATCTCCATCAGTTGGAGATTTTCATGTCGATACACGTTCATTGCGAATTGATGTAGAAGTAGAAGATAAAGACTTGGCGCCAAGATATTGTGGGATCACAATTTCTGGCATTAAAGTTAATGAATCACCAAGTTGGTTACAAAACAGATTAAAAGCGATTGGGTTAACGCCAAAAAATAATATTATTGATGCTACAAATTATGTATTACATGATTTAGGTCAACCATTACATGCGTTTGATGCGTCAAAAATAAAAGGAAATAAAATTGTTGTTAAAACATTAGACGCTGGAACAAAATTTACAACGTTAGATAATGTAGAAAGAGTACTGCACCAAGATGATATTATGATATGTGATGGAGAATCAAATCCATTATGTATTGCAGGTGTTTTTGGAGGAATTGATTCTGGTGTTACAGAAAATACAACAAAGATATTCTTAGAAAGTGCTTATTTCAATCCAGTATCTATTCGGAAAACTGCCAAAAGACACGCCTTAAATACGGATGCTTCATTTAGGTTTGAAAGAGGTATTGATCCTAACTTTACGGAATACGCATTAAAAAGAGCTGCACTTTTGATTGTAGAAATTGCTGGCGGTAAAAAGTCTTCTGATGTTTCAGATTTTTATCCAGAAAAAATAGAAGATTTTGAAGTTCGTTTGTCTTATGAAAGATTAAATCGATTGATTGGAGATGAAATCCCTAAAGAAATCGTAAAAAACATTATTGCCTCATTAGATATCAAACTAAATAGTGAAACGGATGGAGGTCTTGGTTTAATTGTTCCTTCATATCGTGTAGATGTGCAAAGAGAAGTGGATGTTATCGAAGAGATTTTGCGCGTTTATGGGTACAACAATATAAAGTATTCTCATAAATTAAATTCATCAATTTCATTTGATGATTTTGATGGTGTAAAGATTGAAAATATTATTTCCACACAGTTAATTTCTCAAGGATTTAATGAGACAATGTCAAATTCTTTGACTAAAGCCTCATATATTTCTATGTCAGAAAATTTAAATTCTGACCATGATGTTGCTATGCTTAATCCTTTAAGTAGTGATTTAGGTGTTCTTCGTCAGTCACTTATTTTTAGTGGTTTAGAGTCAATATCATATAATATAAATAGAAGAAATAGTTCAATTAAAATTTTTGAATCTGGTAAAACATATCACAAATATGAAACTGGATATACAGAGCAAAAACATCTAACACTATTTGTAAGTGGTAAAAGAACTAAGGATAGTTGGATTACGGCAAGTAACCCCTCAGATTTCTTTTATCTAAAAGGAGTAGTGAGTACCGTTTTCGCAAAACTTGGGATTACTAAAGTGAAAACGAGTCCTACTAAAAACGATGTGTTTTCTGAAGGGATTACAGTATCACTTGGAAAAATTAAATTAGTAGATATTGGTGTTGTAAAGAAATCAATTTTAAAAGAATTTGGTATAAAGCAAGAAGTGTTGTTTGCCGATTTTAATTTTGATAACCTATTGAAAGTAGCAGGAAGAAAGAATTTTAATGTAAAAGAATTAGCTAAATATCCTGAAGTAAAAAGAGATTTAGCCTTATTGCTAGATGATAAAGTAACTTTTGCAGAAATATTTGCTATTGCAAATCAAACAGAGAAGAGTTTACTAAAATCTGTAGATTTATTTGATGTGTATCAAGGTGATAAGTTACCAAAAGATAAAAAGTCTTATGCTGTTAGTTTTGTATTGCAAGATGAAAATAAAACGCTAAATGACAAGCAAATAGATAAGGTAATGCAAAAGATGCAACAATCTTTAGAGAAAAATTTAGGAGCCGCTTTAAGATAAGTACTGTCTTTCTGAACACTGTGAAGAATTTGTATGATTATTATTGTAGTTTCTTCGTTTTTAGTCGGATTCATAAATAAAATAGACAATGTATAAACTAATAATTAGACCCATATTATTTTTATTTGATCCAGAAAAAGTTCACTATTTCACTTTTTCTTTTTTGAAGTTTATTTTCAAAATCCCTTTCGTAGCGTATATTACTCTTAAAACTTTTTCATTAGAAAATCCTAAATTAGAGCGTAATTTATTTGGGTTAAAATTTAAAAACCCTGTAGGTTTAGGAGCAGGGTTTGATAAAAATGCATTGATGATTCCTCAATTATCAAATTTCGGATTTGGATTTATTGAAATAGGAACAGTAACTCCTAAGCCACAAATTGGAAATCCAAAGAAGCGATTATTTAGACTCAAGGATGATCAAGGAATTATAAATCGAATGGGTTTTAATAACGACGGAGTGGATGTTATAGTCGAGCGCCTCAAAAATTTAAATCCGAACCTTATTATTGGCGGTAATATTGGTAAAAATACAGACTCATCTACCAATCAATATACAGATGATTATCTCTATTGTTTCAATGCTTTACATGCGCATGTTGACTATTTCGTGTTAAATGTTAGTTGTCCTAATGTTGGTAGCATGGCGAAACTTCAAGACAAGGATTATTTGTTAGAGTTAATCTCTAGTGTAAAAAATGTAAATGAGACGTATAAGCAGCAAAGACCAATATTATTAAAGATTGCTCCAGATTTAAATACTGTTCAGTTAGATGAAATAATAGAGCTTGTAGCGGTCACTAAAATAGACGGAGTTATAGCCTCAAACACTTCTACAAATAGAGAAGGGTTAAAAGCAACAAAAGAACGCTTAGACGTTATTGGAAACGGCGGTTTGAGCGGAAAGCCTGTAGCTGATAGAAGTACTAAAGTTATTAAATATCTTTCTGATAATTCAAAAAAATCTTTTCCAATTATTGGTATTGGTGGGATTCATTCATCACAAGACGCTATAGATAAAATTGCTGCAGGTGCTGACTTAGTTCAAATTTATACAGGATTTATCTATGAAGGCCCAAGTCTTGTTAAAAAAATAAATAAAAGAATTTTAGAGGATTCTTAATATATGGATCTTCAAACTATCATATCATTTTTAGGCGCTTCAATTGCCTTGACTTTTTCTCCAGGGCCAGATAATATGTATGTCTTAATGCAAAGTATTACTCATGGAAAAAAATACGGAATTGCAACAGCTTTTGGTCTCGTTTTAGGAATTATTATCCACACAAGTTTAATTGCATTTGGAGTTTCAGCAATCATTCAAAGCTCTGACAATTTATTTTTCGCTATCAAACTAATAGGAGCAATCTACCTATTATATCTTGCATACAAACTATTTAGAACTTCTTCTGAAATCGATTTAGATTCAAGTGTAGTTCCAAAAAAAAAGCCAGTTGAGTTGATAAAACAAGGATTTATTATGAATGTTTTAAATCCTAAAGTAACTATTTTCTTTTTAGCCTTTTTTCCAGCATTTATAGATATTTCAAGAGGGAATACAAAGCAGCAAATCTTTATTTTAGGATTTCTATTTATGATGCAAGCATTTATTATATTTTCTTTGATTTCTGTTGTGGCAGATAAAACAACAGCGTTTTTACGTGATAACAAAAAATTCTCAGTGATTCTAAAATGGGTGCAAATTATGGTGTTTGTTGGAATTGCAATTTTTATTATATTTAGTTAAATAAGACTTTTCATTCTGACAAGTTGTTTAGATTCGGGTCTTTTACGTCACTAAATAACTCCCTATAAACAGACAGGTAAGTTTCAAATTTAAAATGTTTCAATAGTTTTATATAGATGACAAACTATTTACTTTTATACCATAAAAAGAAGTGCCTAATAAAACAGGCTTGTTCAGTAAGCGGCCCAAATACTTTTAGCAACTTATACTAATGCTAGTAGTTTGCTTTAAAAGTTTTAATACTAAGAAATAATAAATGTTTGATTATAACTTATTGATTGTAAAAGCAATAGTTTATGAAGACTCAGAACTTATTTTATAGGAATACTATTTGTATATTTGAACTGTGAAAAACATCAAGATCATAGAATGTCCAAGAGATGCCATGCAGGGCATAAAATCACATTTTATTCAAACAGAATTAAAAGCGAGATATATAAATATGTTGTTAAAAGTTGGTTTTGATACTATTGATTTTGGGAGTTTCGTTTCACCTAAAGCAATACCTCAAATGCGAGATACTGCTGCTGTTTTGTCTCAACTCAACTTGTCTGGAGTAGAGAGTAAATTATTGGCAATTGTAGCCAATGTGAGAGGAGCTAATGATGCGAGTGTATTCGAAGAGATTAATTATTTAGGCTATCCTTTTTCAATTTCCGAAAACTTTCAAATGCGTAATACAGGAAAGACAATAGATGAGTCTATTCTTATTTTAGACGAGTTGCTAAATATTGGTATAAAAACGAATAAAGAAATAGTCGCCTATCTTTCTATGGGTTTTGGAAATCCTTATGGAGACCCTTGGAATATTGATATTGTTGCTAATTGGACTGAGAAATTAGCTAAAATGGGCGTGAAAATTTTGTCACTTTCAGATACTATTGGAGTTGCTGATGGAGAAACCATTTCGTATTTGTTTTCCAACTTAATTCCACAATATCCTAAAATTGAATTTGGAGCGCATTTACATACTACACCTACAACTTGGCATGAAAAAGTAGATGCAGCATATAGATCCGGATGCTTGCGTTTTGATGGAGCAATCAGAGGTTACGGAGGTTGTCCTATGGCAAAAGATGATTTGACAGGTAATATGCCAACAGAGAAGTTGCTTTCTTATTTTACTGCTCAAAAGGCAAATACGAATATAAATTCTTTGACTTTTGAAAGTGCTTATAATATCGCTTTAGAAGTATTTTAATTTCTTTCACATTAGTGTAATTTACAAGTTGTATACAGTAAAAAAAAACAAATCAAAAGATTTTTTTTTCAAGGAGTGTATTGAGACGCTATAATGATTAAAAGAACATAAAATTTGGAAGTGTATTTATGTGAAATTTCAATGATTTCGTTTAATTATTTGGACTACCTAAAGTTGAACTTTTAGCATCGTATTGCAATTAAAAATAATAAATAGTAAAGACCTTGCTGAATATGGAATTAGTTGTATATTTGCACCCTTTAAAAGTAAACTTAAAATCGATAAATATGAATCATTACGAAACTGTTTTCATTTTGAATCCCGTTTTATCTG
>TARA_B110000091_G_scaffold42974_1_pt1 | contig 16793 bp, 10 predicted proteins | sample TARA_B110000091 | Tara Oceans TARA_B110000091 (sample SAMEA4397278) | marine metagenome | biome: Polar Biome; feature: [DCM] deep chlorophyll maximum layer (ENVO:01000326); material: water (ENVO:00002006), including particulate matter (ENVO:01000060) such as... | depth 35 m
GATGATCAAGGAAAGCGTTATATAGATTTTTCTTCTCAGCTGATGAATGTCAATATTGGGCATGGTAGAGAAGAGATTACCGAAGCGGTTACAAAGCAGATGGAGTCCTTAAGCTATGTTTCTCCCCCTTTTACTACGGATTCTCGTGGTTTGTTGGGAGAAAAATTGGCTTCGATAACTCCTGATCATCTGAATAAGGCTTTTTTCACATTAGGTGGGGCGGAATCAAATGAAAATGCCATTATTCTGGCACGACTATATTCTGGAAAGCATAAAATCATTACGCATTATAGGTCCTACCATGGATCGACCATGGGTGCAGTCAGCGCGGGAGGTGATCCAAGAAAAAACGAAATCGATAATCAACAGGCCCCCAATTTCATCCATGTCGATAATCCCTATTATTATAGATGCCCATGGTATTCATCTAGCTTTGAGGAATGTGGAGACCGCGCTATTAAAAATTTAGAAAATACCCTTCTTTATGAAGGCTCTAATAATATTGCGGCTATTTTAATGGAAGGTGAATCTGGCACTTCGGGCTGTATTAAATATCCACCTTATTATCTTAATAAGGTGAGTGCGCTCTGTAAAAAACACGATATCTTATTGATCATCGATGAGGTCATGAGTGGATTTTGTCGAACCGGCAAATGGTTTGGTTACGAGCATCATGATATCCAACCTGATATTGTTAGTATGGCCAAGGCGATTACCTCGGGTTATATCCCATTGGGAGGTATTATGGTTTCAGATAAGATCGCTGATAGCTTTGCGGATAAGTTTCTACCCTTAGGGCTTACTTATAACTCCCATGCTGTGGCCTGCGCAGCTGCTTTGGCAGTATTGGATATCTGTGAAAAAGAGAAATTAAATAGTCAGGCCGAGCATATAGGAGCCTATACGGATGCATGCATGGCCAAGTTGATAGAAGAACACCCTTCGATAGGAGATTGGAGAAACACAGGTATGTTGGGTTGCTTGGAGTTGGTTAAAAACAGAGAAACTAAAGAGCCCATGGCACCTTTCAATGCAAGCCCATCAGAAATGCATATTATGAATAAAGTAGTAGGGAAGCTCAGGGCATTGGGTATGTTTACCTACTCAAAATGGAATTATATATTCGTCGCGCCTCCGCTAATTGCTAAAAAAGAAGAAATTGACGAAGGCTTGGACATCATTTCCAAAGCCTTATCGGTAGCTGATGAATATTGCTACTAAACTAAATTATGGAGATTAAGTTATTCATTTTAGCCATTTATTTTGGTATCTTATTTTTTATTGGTTGGAAATCATCCAAAAAAGTCAATAATATCAAAGATTTCTTCGTTGGGGGTAAAAAATTGGGATTTTGGGTGACCGCCTTTTCCACTAGAGCAACGGGCGAATCTGCTTGGTTATTGTTGGGATTAACAGGACTGGGAGCCGTAGTGGGCGTCAGCGCTTTTTGGGTTGTATTTGGAGAAGTATTAGGGGTAAGTATTGCATGGATATTTATGGCTAAAAAATTTAAGCGCATTACCGATAAATACAATTCGATCACCATATCAGACTTTTTAGTAAGCCACTTTAAGTCCAAAACCAATCATTTGAGGATTTTGGCGGCACTTTTTTTATCCTTTTTTATCATTATTTACGTAAGTGCTCAGATTGATGCAACAGGATCTGCTTTTGAAGCTTTTCTGGGCTGGAATTATTTTGTTGGTGCTATTGTCGGTTATGCTATTGTTCTTTTTTATATCACATTTGGAGGGTTTATTGCCGTGGCATGGTCGGATTTCATTCAAGGGTCTTTGATGTTTTTGGCGCTATGCACGTTGCCCTTTATTGGACTATTTTTTTTAAACCAGGAAATGTCTTTTTGGCAAAGCATAGCCCATATTGATCCGAGTTTAGTCTCAGTCTGGGGATTAGGTGGATTTAATTCGGTCAACGTGGCCACTATCATCGGCTACTCCTGTATTGGATTGGCTTTTTTAGGATCCCCTCAGATTTTTGTTCGGTTTATGTCCATAAAAAATGAGGCCGAAATAGATAGAGGAAAGTGGGTGGCCATATTTTTTACATTTTTTAGTGATTGTGCTGCGGTTTTGATAGGGATTATGGCACGGTATTTTTTCACTAAAGCAGGTTACGATGTTGAAGAAACACTTGGAAACAACGGGCAAAATTCATTGATACTGGTAGTCGAATATTTATTACCCACCGCATTTGTAGGTATTTATATGGCGGTTATTTTGGCTGCGATTATGTCTACGGTAGATTCATTATTGGTTTTGGCATCAAGTGCTCTTGTTTTAGATCTTTATCAGAAAATATTAAATCCTACCGTTTCACTTAAAAAGCTCATGAAGATATCGCGGATTGCTACTTTTGTTTTGGCCTCTCTCGCTTTATTAGTAGCTTTATTAGTGGCTATCTCAACCCCAGAGCGGACCATATTTTGGTTTGTATTGGTAGGTTTTCATGGTATAGCAGCGAGCTTTTGTCCGACGATTATCCTTGCCTTATTTTGGAAGAGATTTACTGAAAAAGGAGCCATGGCAGCGATGATATCTGGATTTCTTGGCGTTCTATTTTTTAAATTTATCATGCCTAGATTAGATGGAATTGGAATTTATTTTGACAAAATAGCAAAGTTGGCACGGGCATTACTCATCGGACTTTTGTCAGGCTATCTGGTATCTAAGTTGTTTCCAGACAAACCGGTTACTGAATGATATTAAAGCGTACCATAAATTATTATGTTTCATAAAATCATATAATGATGAAAAATTTCAATAGAAGAACATTTCTAGCCTCTTTCAGTCCTTTGGTCATGCTGCCCTTTTATCAAAAGTCGATTGATCTAATATTGTATAATGCAAATATTATTACGGTAAATCCCAATCAACCCAGCGCCCAGGCCATAGCTATGTCATCAGATAAAATTATAGCCGTGGGAACCAATGAGTCTATACTTAAGCTGGCGACTGGATTTACCAAAAAAATCGATATTTCAGGTAAAACAATATTGCCTGGATTTATTGATTCACATTCCCACCCAGCTTCCTCTGGACGTGCACATTTAAGAAATGTTGATTGTGATCTCAGGTCAATATCAGCAATTAAGAAGGCAATTTATGAAAGAACTAAAAATACCCCAGAGGGTGAATGGGTCGAGGGGTTTAAATATGATGATACCAAAACATCGGAAAATAGATTTATCAATAATAAAGATTTAGATGAAGTTTCACCCCATCATCCCGTAATTATAAGGCATCGGGGTGGGCACACCGCGTATGTTAATTCAATGGCATTGACCTTAGCAAAAATCAATAAAAATAGTCTTGATCCTTTGGGTGGACATATTGAAAGAGATGCTATTTCAGGGGAATTAACAGGCAGGTTATTGGAATCGGCTACCTCTGCAATTGAAAGGTTAATTCCAAACACATTTACACGATTAGAATATCAAGCTGGCGCCAAAATCATTTCTGAAATGATGTCCAAAACAGGGATCACATCGGTCACAGACGCCGGAACAAATGCCAGATCCCTACAAAGTTACCAAGATGCCCATGCGGCGGAAGAATTGAAGACCAGGATTTATTGTATGATGCGGGGCAAGGGAGTAGATGAGATGATGCAAGTAGGTAAGAAAACGGGGGATGGCGATGAGTGGGTAAGAGTGGGTGCGATGAAACTGGCTTGTGATGGATCTATTTCAGAGCGAACGGCGAGACTCTCAGAACCTTATATTGGGCGGCCCAATGATTATGGTATCATCGTCAATGATGAAGAGACCCTTTATAAGCAGGCAGTCAAAGCACACAAACAAGACTGGCAAATAGGTATCCATGCCAATGGAGATGTGGGCATAGACATCGCACTTAATGTTTACGAAAGATTGCAAAAAGAGTATTACCGCAAAGATCCTCGATTTAGACTGGAACACTGTACGGTTATTAATGATGATTTAATCAAAAGAATCAAAGCGCTAAATGCCATTCCGACGCCATTTTCAACTTATGTCTATTGGCATGGAGAGAAAATGAAAGAGTATGGTAAAGAAAGGCTGGAACATATGTTTGCAGTAAAAAGTTTTTTGGATGCAGGTATCAACGTAACCCAAACTTCAGATTATCCTCCCGGACCTTTTGAGCCTATGATGGCGATACAATCAAGTGTGACCCGAAGAGATTATAATGGAGAACTTTGGGGACCGAGTCAAAGAATAACTGTTGAAGAGGCTATAAAAGTAGGTACCATCCATGGTGCTTATGCCTCTTATGAAGAATCGATAAAAGGATCTCTAGAGGCGGGAAAATTGGCTGATTTAGTGGTACTGGATCAGAATCCGCTCAAAGTAGATGCGATGAGTATTATAGATATTCCTATTCAAAGAACCATGGTGGGGGGTAAGTGGTCTTATGAATCCTAATAGAAGAAGAGGTCTAAATGAAATAAAAAAAGCAAGGTCTATGCAGACCTTGCTTTTTTTATTTAGGTCTATTCTTTTACCATTTACTTACCATAATTCGAGTCACTGATCGAATGATGGAAACGTTTCCATCTAATACGTCCATGTATTCGCTCCATGCTTTTTTGGCGGCAGTATTGGCTTCTCGATAACCACCAGAATTCATCATGGTTTTAAAATCATCTACACCTACTAGAACATAATGAGATTCTCCATAGGGGCTGCGTCCTGCATTGAATCGTCCAAGAGTTACCCTTCTGTCTGAAGGATTGTATTTACCATTGTATTTCTTAAAATTAGCAGCAAATGTAGCGGCATCTTCAACATCCAAATAGATAACATTCTGGATGGGGTGCGAGCCAGGGTTTCCAAAGGAAGCAATGCTGTTGCCTTGGGCAGCGCTGTGAGTAGTTGTATAGTTACTTAACTTGGTTAAAAACAACTTCCAATCAGCACTAGATTCTTTGGCATATTGATTGCTTAGATCCTCTAATGAACCTGTGAAAACTATCGAATGCGTATAATCTACAGAATGATCGAAAAAGTGATTTTCAAAAAGATAAACGCTCACACCTGCATTTTTACTTCCTTCTTGACTGAAATAGGCATCCATTAGACCGGCTACGGTTTCGATATCCTGATCTGCTACAATTATGTTATAAGAAGACCAATAATATTCTTGGGCTTGCAAAAAGGAACCCATAAAGATCAATAAAATACTGAATACTTTTTTCATGATTTTGTTAATTTAGTTGTTTTGAAAATAGTTTAGAGGTGTAGTTTAATAAAAAAATATTTAGTTAGCCAAACATTTAACTAGAGATATGGATTTGCCGATTACAACTTTTAAGGATTTAGACATGATTAAAAAAAATAGAGAGATCTGGAATTTATCAAGAAGATGATCGTCATGTTTTTAATTTTTAGATTTTACACTTAATTCTAGCCTGATTACAGCCATGAGCAGTAGCTCTTAATTTTTGATAGTCCTTCTTTTTTAATGAGTAACGGATAAAACAGCTTTAGACTAAGAAACCAACTTCCTGAGCCAATCAAAATATAAACTGAGGCCTAAGAAAAGAGTCATAAGCCAGATGATTATGAGGTTGAAATAGAGCGTATCCATATGATATCCTAATATGTATTTTGAAGGAGCATAAAATACGGTTCTAAAATCCATTAGATGTTCAGGAGACCGTTTTTCTAGAAAGATAGGATAAATTTTTTGTATCAATTGGTTATCCACCTCTATGACTCGTTCTGGTGCACTTATATTTTTTACTAAGGAAGCAATGGCTTTATTGTGAGATTTCGACTTCAGTAAAGCCTGGGCGTCACTAGGGATAGGATCAAGTGTTTCATCTTTCTTTGCTCTCCCATTTTTTGCTTTGTTGTTATAATAAATCCTCAAATCTTCAAAAAATGCCTCCGCTTCATACATCAGGGTAGGTGAAAAGGAATCTAGCGTTAGCTGATCTATTTTCGGGAATTTGTCAGCGCCAATAATTTTTAATACGTTAGCTATTTCGTTCCTTAGGGTAGTTAAACGATCCTCAACTTCCATTACTTGCTCGGGATCCTCCTCTTGGTAATGAATATTTACAAAATCTAAGTGGGATTGTAGTTTTGGGATATAATAAATGGAAGCGTACTCATTCTGAGATATTTCTTTATCTATCTCATAGGTTATTTTCGCATAGGCATTGTCCTTAAATTGAGATACGGCCAAGGCTTCAAATGCCCACCTACTGGCCATAATCTCACCAATCATAGGTACTTTCTGTTGTGAGGTTAAGGCGGTATTTAATTTATCAAAATTAACGACAACACCACTTAATAAAAGTTGAGGTATGATGAGCAAAGGAATGAGAATATATACCGTTACAGCGGACTTAAAGGCACTAGAGATGTTCAGTCCTAATATATTGGCAAAGCAGGATACAGAAAACAAAATGATCCAGGTACTTATATTCATGTCCTGTATCTCAAGTATCCAATTACTGATCCATACAAAACTTAAAGTTTGGCCCAATGAAATACTGAATAAGATGACAATTTTGGATAATAAATAGCTCAAACGACTCAAATTGAGAAATGCCTCTCGTTTCAAAATTTTTCTATCCCGAATGATTTCCTCTGCACTGATAGTTAGGCCCATAAATAAAGCAACAATGACACTCATGAAAAAGAATACAGGAAGATTTAGATTTTCCTCTAAGGTATATTCACTACCAGTGGTACCATTGTATCTGATGATGAAGGCTAATAAGAAGGCGAGAAGGGGGGCTTCCAAGAAGTTGATGAGTAGGTATTGCTTATTGCTCAATTTTGACATCAGGTCACGTTGACAAAAAAGCACCCATTGTTTGATTTTATTTGGGATGTCTAAGGTTTTAGGGGGTAGATTGGTTGCTTCTTTAACTGACTTCAATACGATATTTTTCAGATAATGAGCGTGCCATTCTTCAGGTGATATTTTTCTTTTTTGAGTGAAATGTCCATTTTCGTCAATCATCTTACTCTCGATGATATTAAAGATTTGTTCTGGATTAGCACTAGAGGTGACATTGACCAATTGCACCAATGATCTAAAATAAGGGATAGCTTCTGTGGGGTTTCCGTGATAGATTTGATAACCACCTACATCTAAAATGATGAGTTCATCAAACATTTTGAATATGTCCTCAGAGGGTTGATGAATGACAACAAAAATCAATTTTCCTTTTAAGGATAATTCCTTTAAAAGATCCATAATGTTTTCCGAATCTCTTGAAGACAGGCCGCTGGTTGGTTCATCTACAAATAAAACCGAGGGTTCTCTGATCAATTCAAGACCTATATTGAGCCGTTTTCTTTGTCCACCACTAATGGTTTTTTCAAGTGGACTTCCCACTTTTAAATGAGCAGCCTTACTGAGGCCCAGAGCGTCCAATAGGCTTTGAGATAATTCGATTAATTCTTTTTCATCTTTATTTTTAAAGCAGAGTTTTGCCGTAAAAAGGAGGTTATTAAAGACGGTCAATTCTTCTACTAGGAGGTCATCTTGAGGGACATAGCCTATAACGCCTTCTACCTTGGCTTTATTTTTATGAAGATCAATACCATTGATTTTTAAGCTGCCGGTTGAGGGCGAATCATTGCCATTTAAAACATTTAACAGGGTGGATTTCCCAGCGCCGCTGCCCCCCATCAATGCGATCAATTGTCCCCCTTCTGCTGCGAGGTTCACATTTCTTAAGCCAATATTTCCATTAGGAAATTTATAAGATAGATCGGTTGCAACAAAACTCAACTTAGAAAGACCGTCTGGCTTTCTGAATTGAGATAAAATACTACTAAAATATATAGGAGTGTTATCCTGACTCTTTAATACGGATCCCAGCGACAATATGTAGACATGATTTTTAATCATGACGATACCGTTCAGTAGGACATCTGTCTTACCTATATTTTTGGCAAAATATATTTCAAAATCAGTAATTCTTAATACCGCTACAAATCCATCTAAATGAACTATTTTGATTTTTTTGGTAGGCGTTGAAGATTTTTCTTGTTCATCATCAATGAGAAGCATATGTTCTGAATTAACGGCGGTGGAGGTGGTCGCAAGAACAAATTGCTTGATCAAATCTGTTATTTGATCACTAAAATATAATTGTTTAGAAATTTTATATATAAGTTCATTTTCTTGTACTGAAACGTGCCCATCGGCAATGACCATTTCCATTAATCGTATGACAATGATGGTTTTTTGATTGTTTGATTGTTCTTGATTAATGCGACTGCAAATGTCTTCTAACGAATCAGTCTCAGGTTGTTCATTAGCTAGAGTTATGTATTTTCGAAATAAATTGAGGTAGGTATCTGTATCTTGATGTGATACCTCTTCTCTCAAAAATCGAACAACTGTTTGCTCTTCTTCTTCAGTCACTCCATCTTCTCTTGCGATTAATGCTAATAATTGAAGAATGGCTTTTAGTACTTTTTCACTCATTTCTTTATCAGTTTCTTCGCTTATCAGTTAGGCTTGAAATTTAAAAGTACGCATTAAGAGATTAAATCAAAAATAGTAAGTTCGGGTAATAAAAAAGCAACTTACCCATTCTATAAAGATCATGTGTAAATTGCTCCTAGATTATCTATTAAAGGGCACTTTTAGCTCTTAAACCCTAAAAGAGTACATCAAGAAGAATTATTGAACCAATGAGTTTCTTACTCGACTGATTTCTGTAGTGAGGTGTTCAAGTACTTTGGATTGAAGCATCATATCGCCTGTGTTGGAAGCAATTTGAGCATTGATTTCAACCAATTCATTGTCATAAATATTTTTGATTTTATTTAAATCTACTAATAGGGAAGTAAGCGTCTGGTTATCATCAAACTTCTCAACTATTTGGATCAAATTATCAAGCCCTTCTTTTTGATCAATGACCACCTTGATCAAAGGTTCTAGAATAAGGTCTCTTATTTCTGGTGGAGTGTCTTGAGGATAATTTTGAATAAGCTGAGTGGAGAGATACAAGCCTTCTACAATAGAGCCAGATAAAACCAAACTAGCTACATCTAATCGCCCTGTACTTTCGAGAAGTTCATTGGACTGATTAGAAGCCTCATCTACCAGTGTTTTTAAAGAATCTTTGTTCAATAAATTTTGCTCAAATCTGAGCATGAATTCAAGATCTACAACAGAATTGACGCCTATGGCTTCAGAGAGTTTTTGACAAGCACCTATATATTCTAGTGCGGACTGCGTTTTGTCATAGGAAATCAAGTAACCAATATCTGTTGTATAAATACCTATGTTCACAGCAGATTTAGTAATCTCACTGGTATAATTACCCACTTTTGATACGTCATTGATCGCAGTACCATCAAAATCACTACCCGTAGCCATTAAGAGATAGGGTATTTCTGAAGGAGGTGGAAAGGAGGCTAATAAGGCATTAACATCTGCAGTCATTTGATTCTTTGCAGTTTCAAACTCAGAGCTTTCTGATTCAGAAGATTTACTCTTAGAGGAATCACCACAGGAATTAAAAGTAAAAACTAAAATGAATAGAAACGATGTGAATTTAGCAGAATGGATATTCATAAGTATATTTTTTTTTAGAAGATAAAAGTAAGTAAATATCTATTTAATCTGTGCTTTGTATTTAAAATAATCCTGAAAAAAGCATATCATACTTTAATTAGCATTAAAAGTAAGGATAAGATACCTTGGCTTTTTGGGCACATTAATTTGACAAAAAAAAATTAAACTGAGGTATTACTATACGAGTCTTAACCCTAGCGAGGTTAATTCTAAACATTTAATAACATCGCTAGGGCTCACTCAACTCAAAGTAAGACTACTATTTTTCCAACACTTGGATTTCAACCCTTCTGTTGAATCCTTTTTGTTCTTCATTATTATTGTCTTTTAAAGGTTTCCATTCGCCATAATAGTAGACTTCTATCTGGTCATACTTGGCCCCAAATGTTTCTAGTTTTCTGCGAACGGTCTCAGCTCTCTTTTTCGATAGAATGAGATTGTAATTCTCCTCCCCATCATTATCGGTATGACCGACAATGATGATCTGATATGTACTTCCATCTGAGAAATCATATCTATTTACCAATTTAATGATTTGTTCATTATAGCTATTACTGAGGGTAGCATCGTCGCTGTCAAAATAAACATTAAGCGCCTCAATGAAACCTTTTGAAGACCCGGCACTTGTTGTACGGTCTTTCTTCTTTTTCTGATCTTTATCCTCATTGTCATTATTGACCACAGTTGTTATTTCTACTGAAATCGGATTAATAGTAATTTGATTACCATCAGGCATTTCATCATCAGGTTGTTCTTCTTTAATCTGTTCGATTTTTTCTTTCGTATGATTAGGGTCAATATCGTTTTTGTTTTTGTAGAGCTCAATTTTCTCAAGATTGGTTGAATCAATGGGGCAGCCTTCATTGTATATAGACCCCGAAATTTCAGGACATTTATCGAGCAAATTGGTGGTGCCATCGCCGTCATTATCGGTACAACAGCCTGGATTCTCAAAAGGGCAACCGTTATTAAACTCAATGCCGGCTATATCAGGACACCTGTCTACTACATCGATAACTCCGTCTTTGTCACGATCAGGACATCCGTAATGAATGGGCAATCCGGCAATTAGAGGACATTGATCATTCAGGTCAAGTACCCCATCCCCATCTGTATCAGGACAGCCATTGTGCTTTTTGGGGCCAGGCGTGTAAATACAATAATCCTGAACGTCAGGAATCCCATCTCCATCCGTATCAGGACATCCTAATAAACTCAATAAGCCTGGATCGTACAGACAACCATCTTTGTTGTCAGACACTTTATCACGATCGATGTCTGAAGGTACCTTATATCCTAAATTGAAAACAATGCCAGCGAATATATTTGAATTAAATCGGGCCCTTTTTCCCAAGAGACCTGTGATATTATGCATGCCTCCGACAATAGATACAATGCCATCTCGAGCCTTCAGTTTGTTGGTCAGTCCAAGGAGACTCACTCGCCCAGACAGGCCTACGTTGAACTGACCATTTCTTTGAATAGACAAGGGGAGTGCTATTCCCATCTTCGGAGAACTGTATCGAGGAACAATCGAATGTATGGATTTCATGTGCACTTTGTGAGCGTCTGATTTTCTTATCAAGGCGGTGGATGAGGTATAACCTAAAAATAAATTTTTCGCGAAGTGATAGTCTGCCTGTAAATTGAGTGAAGTAGGAAGATTCATGTTGAACCTCGTATCTCGTTTCTTATTTACGGTGGAAGCAGCGGCCAAATCGTCAAAGGTCTTGAAAACCGTGGTTTCATCCAGTTTTTGAACATCTAAATCAACAAAGGAGAGGGCTCCTAGCTCTTCCGCGTCGTAAATGGTATTGTTAGTGGTAAAATCATAGGAAGTACTATTTTTTTGAAATCTCACCCTTCCAATATCCGTTATGCTCATGCCAAATTTGAACAAATACTTGGTGCGATCATATCGCTCGATATTCGTTTTCCCATCCATATCATACTTGAATCTGTTGTATTTTGGGCGATATTCATATACTACTCCCAAATCCAATCCTATTCCTGAATTTCTCGAAGAGAACATATTGCTTTTTTCGGCGGTACCATACTTGAATTCGGTGGACGCAAAAGTGGCTTCTGAGCTATTCGCAGCATTGAATTGAAAACTCCCGTTGTCTGCATATAGATAAGTAGCATCAATTCCGTTGATTATTTTAAATGCAATGCCTGCTTTTAAAAAGTTAGTTTTTTTATTCATTATGACTCGGGCATAATTAAATCGGTTTTCTAAATAGATGAATTGATTGTAGGAGTAGTTTTCAAATGAAATGGGTGTATTTAAAGGTTTTGAATCATCATAATCGTTGTGAATGGCATTGGTCCACTCATTAGACAGTCCATCAAGATTACCGAAGGATCGAATACGAAAACTCAATCCAATGGCATGATTGTGATTGATTTCATAACTCACTCCAATTAAGTCGATACTTGAATTTCTTGATTGGTATCCCATGCCTGAATGGTCTCGATATCTAGAGCTTTCATTTCCAAATGTTTTACTCAAAACACTCATATTGGTACCCGAGTAATTATTGGTTTTTAAAGCATTCAGAGAGCCGCTGATGCTTAGTTTTTGAAGTGAATTCACAATGGATGCGGGTTGAAAGTATGAAGTGGTATAACCTGCGTAATTATCTAATGCATTACCTCCAGAATAATTATTTTGGGCGAAAAGGTTAATAGATGTGAAAATAGCACCTATCATGAAAATAGGAAGTTTAAAATTCATATGAGTGGGATTATTGTGGTTAAGTCCGTTGATTGTATAGGTCTATTTTACAGGTAAAATTCTATAATTTTAATTACAAATGTAAATTATTATGATGTTATAAAAATGTAATTTTTTATTTAGGGATAAATTTCAAAATCGAAGTTTGGTTACACGATTGATAAAGGTATCTTATTTGATGATTGATTTTATTAGAATCTAGTACTACAAGCGTTATGGATTTAGGATAGCTAACTTAGTGTGGGGCACATAAATAGCATGATTTAAAAGCTGTATTTTAAACACCTTAGGATTGTGTGAACCCGACTGAGATCTTAAAAAAATAGGCATTGATTGGAATGGGGAGCTAATAAGCCATATCTTTAGAAAAATATAATTTAAATCATCATGGCTAAAGGCATCAACACGAAAAAGAATGTAAAGAAAGAACCCGCTAAAACAGCGAAAGAAAAGAAGGCAGAAAAGAAACTTAAAAAGAGTAAATAGTAGTTTCTATATAGGTTGTGTATAGTGCCGAGAATGTTATTTCAAGGTTATGATTATCCATTAAATCATTTTTTTGCCCTGTAGCAACGGATATCCGGATTGAAGGTGAACGTTTGAAACTTAATAAGGTCAAAAAGTCATTCCCAAAAGCCTCATCGAGACCATTTCTGCAAAATGGGCTTAGGCTTTCTAGATACTTGTCCAGCTGAAATTTTGATTGGTAGGGTGGTCGTCATGAGCTTTAAATCCATCATGAGCGAAATCAATACATGTTTTATCTCAGCTCTGTCCCGGCATAAAACTCAAGGTAAGTACTAAGTAGAGGTAGATTAGCTGCTCGAGATTTGTCTACGATTTTTTATTGGTAAATGCAATAATAATTTACTTATAAAAAGTAACTTATTATTAAAATATAACAGAAATAATAATTGTTCGATTTTCCTTTAATCTTAATATTGATATTATTATATTTATAAACGCATTTTTGCGTTTTTTCTATTGAAAAAACAAAGATCTAATTTTTATTAATTTGTTTTTTAAATTTTTACCTTTTTGAATGATTGACATAGAATCAAACAATAGTTGCTCTATTAGCAGGGCCATGCAAATCTTGGGAGGGAAGTGGAAAATCATCATTTTGTCAAGGCTTATGGATGGCAAACTTCGTTTTGGGGAACTTTCGTCTATGATTCCTTTGATATCAGGAAAGGTGCTGGGAGATCAGTTGAAAGAAATGGAGCGAGACGGTTTGGTACTTCGTGAGCAGTTTAATCAGATCCCCCCCAGAGTAGAATATTCATTGACTGAAGGAGCCATTCAATTGAAAAAGATATTACAAGATTTGTGCGATTGGCAAAACAAGCACAGTTTGACTCATCAGAAAAGCTAAATATCCATTTTCACAGACAATTATAGAGGATCATTTAAATTTTTTTTGAATTCATTATTGATCATGAAATGCAGTAAATGGGCTTCGAGTGGCAATTAGAATTATTAAATCAGTCGAATTTTTTATTTTGATTTGATTGAGTTTAATCTTACCAAAACTACAAGAAGTTAAAGGATTAAACATTGAATAGTATTTTTAAATAATTTAAGTTTAATCGAAATAAATTCTGAAATTAAAGCATATTTTCCTTACCTATGAGATATTTAAAATTATTTTTTGTGGTGCATATTTGTATGCTATCAGGATGTCAAACGGACTCAATAAATTTCTCGATTGACTATGAGAAATTTACCTTAGAAAACGGCCTTGAGGTGATCCTTCATGAGGACCATTCTGATCCTGTTGTCGCAGTCGCCACTGTGATGCATGTCGGTTCGAATAGAGAGAAACCAGGGCGAACAGGCTTTGCTCATTTTTTTGAGCACATGTCCTTCAATGATTCTGAGAATGTTCCTAGAGGAGCCAATAGAAAAATGATCCCTGAATGGGGTGGAACAAGAAATGGGGGCACATGGAATGATGGGACTATTTATTATGAGGTAGTTCCAAAAGATGCATTTGATAAAATTCTATGGATTGACTCGGACCGCTTTGGCTATATGATTAAAACGGTTACTGAGGAAGCCTTAGAAAGAGAAAAACAGGTAGTAAAAAATGAAAAAAGAGAAAGAGTTGACAATGCGCCCTATGGCTTTACCAATGAAATCATTATTAAAAATCTATATCCATCGGGTCATCCATATAGTTGGACCGTCATCGGGGAGTTGGAAGATCTTCAATCGGCTGAATTAGTAGATGTAAAGGAATTTTATGAAACCTACTATGGTGCGGCAAATGCATCATTGGTGATTGCTGGGGATATAGATATAGCCGAAACCAAAGCAAAAGTAGTGCAATGGTTTGGTGAAATCAGAAAAGGACCTGTAGTTCAACCTTTAGATCCAATGCCTGTAAATCTTGTGAGTTCAAAATCCTTATATTTCGAAGATAATTTTGCCAAACTACCTGAACTGAGAATGGTATTCCCAACGGTAGAGGAATATCACCCCGATGTAGAGGCGCTGAATGTTTTATCCGCATTGCTTGATAATAGTAAAAAGGCGCCTTTTTATAAGATTATCGTTCAAGATAAAAAGTGGGCACCTACGGTTTCAAGTTACCAAAGCAGCAAGGAGTTAGCAGGAGAATTCGTAATCCAAGTGCGTGCCAATGCGGGTGTGGATCTAGATTCGGTAAAAAAAGCCATTGATGAAGCATTCGAATTATTTGAAAAGGAAGGATTTGACGACAAAGAACTGCAAAAAATCAAGGCCGAATCCGAGACTAGTTTGTACAGAAGTATTGAAACCATTCTTGATAAAGCTTATACCTTAGTTAATGACAATGAATACGCAGGTGATCCTGGTTATGTTGTGAAGCGTGCCGATTTAATCAATAAGGTTACCCGAGAAGATGTATTACGTGTTTACCACAAATACATCAAAGGACAACCGTATGTGATGACAAGTTTTGTACCCTATGGTCAAACGTCTTTAATAGTAGAAGGCGCTAAAAAAGCAGAGGTTTTTCAGGAGCAAATAGTGGCCAATATCGAAAATGAGGAAGTAAGTCAGGGGGATGAGGCAGTGTATGATAAAACGCCCTCTATTTTTGATAGGTCCGAGCCAGAGTTAAGTGAATTACCCCTATTTAAGATGCCTGAGGTATGGATTGAAAATTTAACGAACACAGGAATTCGGATGCAGGGGATTGAAAATAATGAAATCCCTTTGGTAACTTTTGATATTACATTAGAAGGAGGTCATCGCCTGGAACGGGCTGAAAAATCTGGTACCTCTGTATTATTGGCAGATTTAATGATGGAGGGAACGGCATTCAAAACGCCTATGGAGTTGGAAGAGGCGATAGGCTTATTGGGAGCGTCTATCAATATCTACAGTGCTAACGAGGAAATAAGAATATCTGCCACTTGCTTGACCAAAAATTTTGATGCAACGGTTTCGTTAATTTCAGAAATATTGCTGTATCCTAGATGGGAGCGATCTGAGTATGATAGATTGATACAAAAACGAATGACTCAGTTAAAGGGGAATGAATCGAATCCTACAAATATTGCTTATCGAAATCTTACGAAATTACTCTACGGACCTGATCATATTTATGCAACATCTGCCAACGGCACATTGGAAACACTTGAAAAACTAACCATTGATGATTTAATGGACTATTATGAAAAGAACATCAGCCCCACTTTGGCAACCATACATGTAGTGGGAGCCATTCAAAGAGGCCAGGTTATCAAAGCCTTTGAATCATTGGATAAAAATTGGAAGATGGGTGATCGACCCCTAACTGAGAAAGTGAATACCATCCAGAATACAGATCAGAAGCTTTATTTTATTGATGTTCCAGGAGCCAAACAGTCTGTTATATTTGTTGGTAAACTGGTACTATCTGCATCGGATGCTTTATTTAATAAGCTATCCTTTGCGAATGAAATTTTGGGAGGAGGTTCCAGTGGTAGATTATTTCAAACCCTGAGAATTGAAAAGGGCTATACGTATGGTGCTTATTCTTTTGTTAGGGAAAGTAAGGAGGTGTCGCCCTTTGTGGCATATTCAAGTGTTAGGGCTAATGCGACCAGTGCATCGATGGAGATCATCGAGGATCTTATACAAAATTACAGTATAACTTTCACTGATGAGGAGGTGGGTATTACTCAAAATAAGTTGATTAAATCGAACGCTGGATCTTACGAAAGTTTGTCTGCAAAACTCAGTCTCTTGCGAAATATGAGTAAGTATAATAAGTCTTTGACTTATCTAGAGGAAGATCAAAATGAATTGATGAACATGACATTGGCTGATTTTAGATCAGTCATTGACCAATATTTGGTCGAAGATGAAATGGTATATGTAGTGGTAGGAGACAAGGAATCACAATTAAGCAACCTAAACAAATTGGGTAAGGGGATTGCTGTTGAATTAGACAAAGATGGTAACAGAATGATCTTACAGGACTAAGAATGTAAGGTTTCGACTCAATAGGTAGTGATCATCTTTGTTCC
>TARA_B110000091_G_scaffold84343_1_pt1 | contig 16707 bp, 16 predicted proteins | sample TARA_B110000091 | Tara Oceans TARA_B110000091 (sample SAMEA4397278) | marine metagenome | biome: Polar Biome; feature: [DCM] deep chlorophyll maximum layer (ENVO:01000326); material: water (ENVO:00002006), including particulate matter (ENVO:01000060) such as... | depth 35 m
TAACAATTTGGGGCAAAGGTCCTTATCAGCTATCAGCTCAGCAGGCTTCATTGACAGAAAGCAGGAGTAATTGTAACATCGCTGAAATCGTTTTCATTGATGATCAGTATCCGTCTTTTACAGGGTTTTGACACTGTTTTAAATATGCGCTCATCATTTAGAGCGTAGTTGTTGAAGAAATTGCTAAGCTTTTAAGTTTGATATAAAAATAATAACAAGGAAGCAACATGAAAAAATTAGGATTGACCATAGCTGTCGCTACGATATTTTCGAGCGCAGTTCTCAATGCCCAAGCAGCTGGCACACACGCTCAAGGCGGAACATTGACCGTGCCCATTATCACACAAACATTTATTGATGATTTTAACCCCTATTCAGGGGCTCAGGGCGACATGGTTGCGGGGACTATGTTTGAGCCACTGTGGGCTCCAAACACTATGCTGGGTAAGACTAACTGGCGCTTGGCCAGTAATTATTCTTTTGCTAATGACCTGAAGTCTATGACCATCAACTTGAAACCAGGATTAACCTGGTCTGATGGCGAAACCCTAGATGCAGAAGATGTTGTCTTCTCTTTAAATTTAGGCAAGGAAGACGCCAAACTTGACTCCACAGGCCAGTGGAGTGCAGGCAAGTTTGCCTCTGTTGAAGCGTTGGATGCGACCACTGTTCGTATTAACTTTACTACCGCAGATGGAACAATTGATTGGCATATTCCTCGCTTGCACGTCGTACCTGAGCACATTTGGAAAGACGTAGAAGACATAAGTACCTTCAAAAACAGCAACCCAGTTGGTTCTGGGCCTATTACCGAAGTAAAGCAGGTACGCGATAATCAGATTGAGATCTGTCGCAACCCCAACTACTACAAAGCAGACCAAGGTTTGCCTTACTTGAATTGTATCAAGTTCCGCCAGTACACAGATAACTCTCAGATTCAGGCAGCTCTAATCAACGACGAAATTGATTGGGGTTCCAACTTTATTGCTGATATCGACAAGACGTATGTAGACCCAAACCCGCAGAACCACGGTTACTGGTATCCAGCAAACGATCTGATCAACATTTATCTGAACACGCGTGAGGCACCATTTAGCGACATCAATTTCCGCAAGGCGTTCTCCATGTCCCTTGACCGCGAAATAATTGTCGATTTGGCAGCCTACGGTTATCCTACTGCCGAGACGCACGTGACAGGCATAGGCGAGTTCTTTAAAACTCATTTCAACGACGTTGAGAATGCTAAGTACGACTATCTGGCAGAATATAATCCACAGGCTGCGATGGCACTCCTTGATGAGGCTGGCTATATAGATACGGATGGTGACGGTTTCTTAGAAAATCCGGATGGTTCAGAAATTAATTTCGATATACACGTGGTTAACGGTTGGACTGACTGGGTACAGACGGTTCAGATGGTGAGCGAATATCTTGCTGAGATTGGTATCAAAGCTAATACCAAAACTGTCGATTGGTCTGTCTATGACAGTGCATTGAAAGAAGGTACTTATCAGGCTTCAATCAACTGGTCACGAACCAATGGTGAAGACCCTATTCAAGCCTATAGAGATTATTTCCATACAGCTCAGCAAGGTTTGTCATGGCACACCAATCACGGCATCAGCAGTCCAGATGTTGATGCTTTGATCGATGAGTATTCGGCCACGTCTGATGTTGACCGTCGCAAGGATATATTGTCTGAGCTGATGGATTTTACGGGTAAAAACCTGGCGTTTGTGCCTTTGTTCTCTAACCCAACTTGGTATCAATATAATGCTACTCGCATTGGCGGTTGGCCAAGTGCGGAAAATGCTTTTGTGCAGCCAGTATTCTACAATGGCTCTAATAAGCTGATTGTATTTGAACAGCTTTACGCTAAGTAATTGTGGAGGCGGCTAGTAATCGGTTGGGTTGCCGGTCGCCATTACCCCGCAATATTATGAGTTGTGCAGATCATACCGTAAATGAGTACTCAAAATGAGTTTTGTAGCTAGACGCTTTGTGTTCTATTTCGTAGCCATTATGGTAGCGATCACTTTTAACTTCATCATGCCACGCCTGATGCCAGGTGACCCTGTTGCTGCTATTTTTGCTAGTGCTCAAGGGCGTATGCCACTAGAAACCCTGCAAGCCTATAAGGAAATGTTAGGTTTTGTTGATGGACCACTATGGGTACAATATTTTAGGTACCTAAAAAGCATTTTCACATGGGATTTGGGACCAACAATTATGTTGTATCCGCTACCCGTTACTGAGTTACTTGCTGTAAAAGTACCGTGGACCTTTGGGCTAGCAGGCATGTCGACTCTGATCTCGGTTACCATCGGTTTGCTTATAGGCACTTATGCGTCATATCATCGCGGTGGTTTAACTGACCGTTTTATGCCGGGCTTCTGGGCTTTTGTTAGTGCTATGCCGCAGCCCGTAACAGCTCTATTTGTTTTCTTTTTACTGGCTTTGAGTTGGAAGTGGTTTCCCTTATCTTATGGCGCTAACCCCGACCTGGAGCCTGGCTGGACTCTGGCCTACATTTCTAGTGTTCTCCACCACTCGGTACTACCTATTTTATGTATGGTGCTAGGTGGCATTGGCGCTTGGATATTTAATATGCGCAACGCCATGATCAATGTGCTTGGTGAAGACTATATTACTATGGCAAAAGCTAAAGGGCTTAGCAATCGGCGTATTATGACTCATTATGCTGCCCGTAATGCGCTTTTGCCAGTGGTGACCGCGGTGTCCATGCAGGTGGGCTTTGTGATGGCTGGTGCAATTTTTATTGAAACTGTATTCAATTATCCGGGTGTCGGTCTACTGTTGTTTAAGGCTTTGGGCGCGCGAGATTATCCAACCATGCAAGCCTGTTTTTTGTTAATCGTTGTGTTTGTTTTGGTGGCCAATTTCATTGCCGATTTATTATACCTGTGGCTCGACCCTCGTTTACGCAACTAACGAATAAACAAAACCAGACAAAAAAGAAGTAACTGAGCTAAAAAATATGTTGAATCATCCTGTTATTAAATTTATACGACGCTTTTATCGCGGCAATACTGCTGCGGTGCTCGGTTCACTTATCGTAGCAACCGTAATCATAATGAGTATGTGTGCTTCCTTGATTGCCGAAAATGAGCCAAATAAACGTGTTGCTCGTGGGCATCAGCCTCCTAGCACTGAGCTTCTGTTAGGTTCTACACGTTCTGGTAAAGATGTATTTAGTCAGGTTCTACATGGCGGTAGAATTTCATTGTTGGTAGCTTTTGGAGCAGCGACAATTACTACCATAATTGCCGTAGTTGTTGGTATTAGTGCCGGTTATTTCGGCGGCCGTGTTGATGAGTTTCTAATGTCGTTTACCAATATTATATTGGTGTTCCCGCAACTACCCTTATTGATTATTTTGGCCGCATTTTTAGGTCAGGTAGGCCCCTTAGTTATAACATTAATCATTGGTTTATCGTCTTGGGCTTGGGGGGCAAGGGTCATCCGCAGTCAGACCATGGCCATTCGCAACAAAGAATTTATTCTCGCTGCAGAAGTCATGGGAGAGTCCAAGTGGCGGATAATCTTTGTGGAAATTTTGCCTAACCTAATAAGTATCGTCGTAGGTGGTGCAATGGGTACTTGTATCTACGCGTTGATGGCCGAAGCTGGTTTGGAATTTTTAGGCCTTGGAGACCCTACCATTATTACTTGGGGTACCATGTTGTTTTGGGCCCAGTCTAACGCAGCTTTTGTGGTTGGGGCCTGGTGGGATATGGTTGTCCCTGGAGCGGCTATCGCCATATTTGGCGGCGGTTTGGCATTACTAAATATGTCTATAGACCAAATTTCTAATCCTAAATTAAAAACGGGCGCTTACATAAAAACCTGGCGTCGAATGAAAGCCAAAGTAGACATGCAGCGGGCCCAATCATGAATCAGCCAGTGCTTTCGATAAGAAACCTTTGTGTCGATTATGTTACCGACGATGGCAATGCGCATGCGGTAAACAAGGTTGATTTGGACATTTATCCAGGTGAAACAGTTGGCTTGGCTGGTGAGTCTGGTTGCGGCAAGAGCACGCTAGCTTTTGCTATTACTAACCTACATAGTGCGCCAGCATTGATTACTGGTGGCGAAATATTGTTTAAAGGGCAAGATGTACTAAAAATGTCTGACGAGCAGTTACGGCAGTTCCGTTGGGCTAAAACCAGCATGGTTTTCCAAAGTGCCATGAATGCGTTGAATCCGGTTATTGTTATTGGTGATCAGCTGATTGATGTGATATTGGCTCACGAAAATGTGTCACTGGCTCAAGCCAAACAACGTGCAGAGGATAGCCTGGAGTTGGTGGGCATTCATACATCTCGTATGCAGTCATATCCACACCAGTTATCGGGTGGTATGCGCCAACGTGTAGTCATAGCTATTGCACTTGTTTTGAAGCCCAAGTTGATTATTATGGATGAGCCCACTACAGCTTTAGATGTGGTGGTAGAACGCGACATTATGGATCAGCTTTATGAACTGAAGGAAAAATTTGGCTTTGCCATATTATTTATCTCCCATGACTTGGGGTTGATGGGCCAGATTGCTGACCGCGTGGGCATTATGTATGCGGGTAAGATGGTTGAGTTAGGGGCAACTAAAGATATTATGGCTAAGCCTCAGCACCCCTATACGAAAGGGTTATTACGGTCCTTTCCAACTATATTTGGGCCTAAGGTTCGTTTGGAAGGTATTCCAGGTAATCCGCTTAATTTGTTGCAAGTGCCGGATGGTTGCTACTTTCAGGAACGTTGCGAACGCTGTGATCAGACGTGCATAGATACCATGCCAATGTTGTTAAGTCACTCACTGCAGGATACCCATCAGGTTGCTTGCCACAAGGTCAGCCAAGGAGAGGGCCTATGAGCCATGCAGAAAGCACAGCAGCGGTTATGGATCACCAAATAAGCAGCTTAGAAGCTGATAATCTCGTCATCGATTTCTCCTTGGATAGTGCGATGTTCAAGCGTAAATATATGCGTGCTGTTAATGGTGTTAGCTTTACTATTAAGGCGGGTGAAGCGTTAGCTATTGTTGGTGAATCGGGCAGTGGTAAAAGTACTTGTGCCCGTGCATTAAGTCGCCTCTATGAGCCAACTGATGGTGTTTTGCGTTTAAATGGCCAAAATATTAACGACAAGAATGGTTGTTTAAGTCGGGAAGAGCTGGCCAAACAGGTGCAGATGGTTTTCCAAGATCCGTTTGGTTCTTTAAATCCAGTACACACTATTCGCCATCATCTTTATCGCCCAATTCGCATTCATATGTCTCACCTTAAAGGTGCTGCTGTCGAAAATTATATGTTGGAAATGCTAGAAAAGGTAGGCTTGTCGCCAGCCCTGCAAACTGCTGACAAGTTCCCACATGAATTATCTGGTGGTCAGCGGCAACGTGTGGCGATCGCTCGTGCTGTAGCTACTGGTGCTAAATTTATTCTGGCTGACGAGCCTATTTCAATGCTCGATGTTTCAATTCGTCTGGGAATTTTGAATTTGATGATGGATATGAAAGAAGATGGTATCGGTTTCCTGTATATTACCCATGACATTGCCACAGCACGCTATTTTGCTGAGCGCACAGGAGTGATGTACGTTGGCCATATGGTTGAGTGGGGTGAAAGTGACTCGGTAACTCAGACGCCACAGCACCCATACACGCAGTTGCTAATTAGTGCCGTGCCCGAAATAGGGCGTCAAAGAGGCATCGTAAACAAAGACCATACTAAAAATCAGATCCCTTTATGGACACCGGCCTCCCTAGGCTGCCCATTCGCCTTGCGTTGTCCTAAGGTAAAGCCTGTTTGTCGTGAGAAAATGCCTGATGTTACCCAGGTAGCCGATGACCATTATGTGCGTTGTTTCGCCTTTACTGAATGAATTATTGCTAAGGAAAGTATATGACTAAGCCAAGTATTCTCGAAGTATCTAAACTTGCTGGTGTGTCGCCTGCCACGGTGTCACGGGTTACCAATAGGGCTGCTCTAGTCAAACAAAGCACGCGGGAAAAAGTATTAGCGGCGATGGAAGAACTGGCGTACAGACCAAACAAAGCGGCTCAGTCTTTGTCTTCCAAACGGTCTAATACCCTAGGGATGATCGTGTCCCATTTAGATGGTCCTTTTTATGGTCCCGTTATGTCGGGAGTAGAGGAAACACTTCGTAAGTTCAATAAGCACATGATTATTGCAAGCGGTTTTGGTAAGGAGTTAGAAGAGAAAGAGGCTGTTGAATTTCTAATGTCTCGCCAGGTCGATGGCCTTATTTTGCTAACAGAGGGTTTAGACAGTGAGTATTTACAAGACCTGTCCAAGAAGATACCGATTTATCTCATTAATCAGCATGTTGATGGCTTGGAAAACCGCAATATGTGGTTAGATAATAATGATGGTGGTTACAAAGCAACTCGTTATTTAATTGATCAAGGCCATACTGAAATTTTCTGTATAGGTGGCCAAGATTATAAACAAGATGCTAACGAACGTGTGGAGGGCTACCAATGGGCGATGAAGGAGGCAGGCCTAACTGTAACCGACAAGCATATTGTACGTACTAACTTTGAAGTTGAAGGAGGTATTGATGGTATGCAGAAAATCTGGGATTCCGGGCTACCTTATACTGCAGTGGTTGCCGGCAATGACGAAGCCGCTTTTGGCATCTACAAATGGGCCGAGCGCAACAATCGATCCATACCAAACGATTTTTCAGTGATTGGTTTCGATGACATCCTCATGGCTAACTATGTTAGCCCGCGTTTGACCAGCATGCATTTTCCTAAGTTCGAAATGGCTAAGGCCTGTGCCATGATGGCATATCAGGAAATATACAATAAAAAGGCTCCCGGTGGGGTGAAATTTAAAACTACCATTGTTGCTAGAGATTCGGTTGCTAAACGCTGACAAACAATAGTGATAGATTGAACCAATATCTATGTATGGCCAAAAACTCGACAATAAAGTATTAATCCAGGGACGTTAAAACACAATGACAAAGTTTAAAGATGAGTTTGTGTGGGGTACAGCTGCTTCCTCCTACCAAATTGAGGGAGGGGTTAAAGACAATGGCCGTGGTGACAGTGTGTGGGATATGTTCTGCCGTCAACCAGGCTGGGTACGTGACAGCAGTGATGGCAGAACCGCTTGTGACCACTTTAACCGGTACCAGGAAGACGTGAACATGATGTCTGACCTAGGGATTCAGGCTTATAGACTGTCCATGGCTTGGACGAGAATATTGCCGCAGGGCAAAGGGCAAATAAATCAGCAAGGTTTAGATTATTATGATCGTGTTGTGGATGCTTTACTTGAAAAAGGTATTGATCCATGGATCACCTTGTTTCACTGGGACTTCCCAACTGCTTTGTATGATCAAGGTGGGTGGCTCAATCGTGACAGTGCTGACTGGTTTGCAGACTACGCGGGGCTGATTTCTGAGAAGTTCTCTGGCCGTGTGAAGAACTGGTTTACGATTAATGAACCACAATGTTTCTTGGGTCTGGGCCACCACACTGCGCAACATGCTCCTGGACTTAAAATGTCCTTCGAAAAGGTATTGCAGGCTTCTCACCACGCCCTTTTGGCACATGGTAAGGCTGTGCAGGCCATACGCGCTAATGCTCAGCAGCCTTTAAACATAGGTGCCGCCCCCGTTGGCCTAGTAACCTATCCAACTAGTAATGACCCTAAACTGGTTGAAGCGGCTCGACGAGCTACTTTTGATATTAAGAACTTAGATTGCTTCAGTAACACTTGGTACGCCGACCCAATGTTGAAGGGCGTATATCCTGAAGATGGTCTGGCTCTTTTCGAGCGGTACCTGCCAGACATCCGCACCGGTGACATGGAAACGATTAATCAGCCTTTGGATATGTATGCCGCTAATATCTATTCAGGTGGTCCCTTGCGATTGAATGATCAGGGTGAACCTGAATTGGTGAATTTAATTGGATCTGGTCGAACCACTATGGATTGGAATGTTACCCCGGAGTGCTTGTATTGGGGGCCTAAGTTTCTTTATGAGCGTTATGGACTGCCTATTGTTGTGACTGAAAATGGCTTGGCAAATTGTGATTGGGTTCATGTGAATGGTGAAGTCGAAGACCCAGCTCGCATTGACTATGTCCGTCGCCATTTACTAAGCCTGCGTCAGGCTGCCAATGAAGGAGTAGATGTGGCTGGATACTTCTACTGGTCAATTATGGATAACTTTGAATGGGATCGCGGCTACCAGCAGCGTTTTGGCTTGCTGCATGTAGATTTTGAAACCCAAAAGCGCACTCCAAAGAGTTCTGCTTATTGGTATCGTGATGTAATTGATAGCCAGGGAGATATTTTATAATGAAAATGAAAACGTTTTCTACTTTTGCGGCCAGAGCTTTATTCCTGAGCCTAACATGTTCAACGGCAGTAGCAGCAGATATCACTGACATTGCCTATGCCGAAGCCAAGGGTTGGCAGTTGGATTGGCAAGATGAGTTCAATGGCAAAGACGTAGACGAAAGTAAGTGGCAATGGGAAGAAAACTGTTGGGGGGGAGGCAACGATGAACTACAGTGTTATACAGATCGTCAAAAAAACTCCTTTATAGAAGGTGGCAAGCTAATTATTCGTGCCTATAAAGAAACGTATAAAGGTTTAGCTGAGCCTGAGGAATTTGGCACCAAAGGCACTAAAACATTGCCCTACACTTCTGCACGTATGCGTACAAAAGATAAAGGTGATTGGAAATTTGGCCGTATAGAAGTGCGAGCTAAGTTACCTGCTGGTCAAGGTGTTTGGCCTGCTATCTGGATGTTACCAACCGATTATAAATATGGTAAGTGGGCTGCAAGTGGTGAAATTGATCTCCTAGAAATGGTGAGCCAGCCAGTAGACAAGGAACATAAGGAAACCCATGCAACCTTGCACTATGGTAAAGAATGGCCAAATAACGTGTATACAGGCGAAACCTATGTACATGAAGCTAGTGACCCTACCAAAGAATTTAAAACCTATGCTATTGAATGGGCAGATGGTGAGATTCGCTGGTACATAGATGATCATCACTATGCAACCCAGTTTGCGTCTGGCTGGTATTCGCAGATTCGTGATGAGAATGGCGACTGGTATAACGTTGAAGGAAATGCACCATTTAATGAACGCTTTCACCTGCTGCTAAACGTGGCTGTTGGTGGCAACTGGCCGGGCAAGCCAGATGGTAGCACCAAATTCCCTGTGCAAATGGAAGTGGATTATGTGCGTGTATATAGTTGCCCTAAGTCCAAGTCTTCTTTGCGCACCTGTGCAAGCAAGAACCGTCGTGCAAAACGCAATTTTGGTAAGCAACCAGCTAAGATCGTTAATATTAAATTCGACCCTGATTTCAACAAGGCCGAAGTAGTTGACATCTTTAATGGCGCTGACGTACCACCATTTACCGCGGCTGCCTGGACGGCTAACGGCGAGATTAGCGTAACGCTAGCAGACGATGCCGAGCGTGGGAAGGTGACCCAATTTAACTTTAAGACTGACCAAGGCGTTGCTTATTGGCAAGGTCCATTGGGTTTTGATTTTAGTGAGTTTAAGTTTCTAGAATTCCATATGCAGCGTTTGGTTGACCCTCGTGGCATTGATAGCTTACTGATGAAAATGGATTGCTTCTTCCCCTGTAGCACTGGTGAAGTGCCTTTGGAAGACGGGCCAATTGGAGAATGGAAGTCTTATCGGATAAGTTTAGAGGAGCTAAAGAGACACCCAGGATCTTCTCTGGATCTCACTAATGTTAATACTCCTTTGGTATTGCTTCCAGATTGGGATAATCAAAAGAATGTTGTACTTCGAGTGGATAGTGTACGGTTAGTTCGTGAATAACGATTAGGCCACCCCACAATTTCAATTATGGCAATTACAGAACCCTCAAAACATCATTTTGATGTGATGGGGGTTTTTTATTGGAGCGCAAATAGTGAGCAGTCAGCAAAAGGTATTGATAACCACCTTTGTTTTATTTCTATCAGCATGTAACAGTGATTCTAGTACCACTAATGTTGGCGGCTATAATAACAATAATTGGCAGCTGGTTTGGTTTGATGAATTTTCTGGTTCTAGTATTGATACCAGCAAGTGGAGTTGGGCGACCAACTGCTGGGGTGGTGGCAATAATGAACTACAGTGTTATACGGACCGTTTGGACAATTCCTATATTCAAAGTGGTAGTCTGATTATAAAGGCTCGGCAAGAAACCTTTACTGGGCCAGCTGAACCATTGGGCTCGAACACCAATGCAGGCAATCGGACATTGCCCTATACGTCAGCCCGCTTACTTACGAAAAATAAAGGTGACTGGAAATATGGCCGCATAGAAGTACGTGCCAAGTTGCCAGCAGGGCAAGGTATATGGCCAGCAATATGGATGCTGCCAACCCATGATGTATATGGTTCATGGGCGGCCAGTGGTGAAATAGATATCATGGAGTCAGTTAATATTAACCCAAGCATTCCTTCGACACACAAGGTTCACGGCAATTTGCATTTTGGGGGTTCTTGGCCTTTGAATACCCATGTTGGAAACGATACTACTTTGGGTAAGGATCCGTCACAAAATTTTCATACCTATGCCATTGATTGGGCAGCGGACCAAATGCGCTGGTATGTTGATGGTGTACTCTATGGCACCATTCCATCCTCGTCGTGGTACTCCACCCCAAGCAATAGCCAAATAGCCGGGCCTTATGCCCCATTTGACCAGGACTTTCATCTCTTGCTGAATGTTGCCGTAGGCGGAAATTGGCCCGGTGCCCCTGATCATACCAGTAGCTTACCAGTACAAATGGAAGTAGATTATGTGCGCGTTTACTCCTGCCAAACTGCACCAAGCAGTCTGTCTAGCTGTCAATAATGAGTACAGAGTAAATAGGTTAGCTTAACCCCAACGAAATTAAAGCGCCGATTAGTAAGAATGGTCCAAAAGCTATTTTAACGCTTGTTTGATGGTTCCAAAAAAACCGCACAAGGACAAAAATTAGTCCCAGCCAACTAGCAGATAACAGTGTGTTGGGCAGCGTGTGCCAGCCAAACCAAGGCCCGAGAGCTGCCAATAATTTTGCATCGCCTAATCCTAATTCTTCGTGCTCACTACTGGCCACCAGCAGTGGGCATTAGATGCTACATTCAGCTCTGCCGGCTCAGGCAATGGTGCTGATGGAGTGGCGGCGTTCTGATTGTTGCAGCAAGGTAGTCATTGTGGTTGTCACAGTTAGCTGGCAGATAGGGAATGAGCATGGTAAACGAATGGTCATTTGCCAAATTAGCTTATCTTCACAATGACATTTTATTATGCCGTTTAATAGATTTTTATGAAAACGATTTCATCGAAGCATAATTAGTAGTAATATCATATTTATATAAATTAAAATTAGCTTCGGCCTCAATGAATTTCGAATTACCTAGGTCACAATTTTACAGCAAGAGGCGTCAAACAAACGCTGGTTTTACTTTGCTAGAGGTGTTGGTATCTTTGGTCTTGTTTGCTGTCTTGTCCAGTTTGTTGATTCAGACCTTTGGTCAGCAAATGCAATACCAGGGCTTATTAAATAAACAACAGAGCAGATGGGCAGAAGTTATGCGCGCTTGGCAGCTGATAGAAAGGGATGCGAGTCAAATAGCGCCTCGGCCAGCCCGAGATGCTATGGGCGACCCTCAAGCTGCGATCTTGTATAGCGGTAATAATGAACTAGAGTTTAGTAGCTTTAGTTGGTTTTCTAGGCAGTTTTTAGAATCCAGTGCTATTGTTCGAATTCGATACGTATTTGATCCAGCGAGCCAATCTTTGTGGCGGGAATCATGGCAATATCCAGATCGCGTTGTGGGTGCACAGGTACAGCGTTTATTGGTGTTAGATAAAGTGATGGGGTTCAAGGTAAGGTTATTAACTCATAAACAACAGTGGCGCAGCTATTGGCCCCTACCGGATAGTGAGATCCAAGCATTGCCATCGGCTATGCAAGTGACAATCATTAGTGACGTGTTTGGCACTATAGACAGGCTCTTTGTTATGCCACACGGTAGCATGTGATGCACTCTAGGCGCTTTGTCATAACGAATATAGGTAGCAACCTGAACAGCCACCATGCAGGTTTTGCTGTGGTGATGGTGCTGTCTGTTATTGCCTTATTGAGTCTATTAATGACATCACTAATGACACGCAATAGTCAGCTACTGCAACTTAGTACCAGTACCCTGCATCAGTATCAGGGGCGGGCCTATTTACTGGGTTCCGAAGCTTGGGCGCAGGCCATATTACTAGATGATCTGCGACAGAGTGATGTAGACCATAGAAATGAAAACTGGGCTTATCCTGTGCCTATTATGCTGGTAGAAGGTGGAAATGTAAGTGGTGCTTTGGAAGATCTGAATGGTCGTTTTAATGTAAACAACTTGGTGCAGGGGAAAGAAGTAAGCCCTTTCTGGGTCGCTTTGTTCAAAGAGTTGTTGCGCCAGCAAAATGCTTCACCAGATTTAGTTTGGCAATTAGTAGACTGGTTAGATGAAGATCTGGAATCCCATCAGGGCGGGATGGAGGATGCTCGGTATTATGCGAAACAATCTCCCCACCGGAGTGCCAATACGGCTATGGTGGATGTGTCAGAAATGTCTATGGTTGCAGGATTTGACGTAGATTTGGTGACTAGATTAACCCCATTATTGTCGGCCTTGCCTAGTGGAACGAAAGTAAATGTGAATACGGCATCTGAAACTCTTTTAGAGGTATTAGGTAGCCTATGGCATGATGAAACATGGCAGGTTAAAGACATGCTGAAAACGAGGCCTTGGTACTCGCTCGATGAACTACCTGTAGATGCCAACATTTCGAGCCCTAGTGGTATTGGAGCTGAGGGCGTCTATTTGGACCAAAATAATATGAGTGATTACTTGTCCTTAAAGAGTCACTATTTTCGTTTGGATGCGCAAGCTCAAGTGGCAGAACAGTCTACTAGGGTGCTGACAAAGTTCCAGCGTACGCAAGAAATTAGGGTGTTGTCACGGATTTGGCTACCAGGTGATTAGTGGTGAATGTAAACAAAAAATTGAGTGTTAACAAGCAAAATAAAAAGCAGGAAAAGCCTGCTGTGCAAATGTTATATGTTATGCAAATGGCGTGTGATAGTGCTAACCCGAGTGGGCAATATGCTTGGATTACTGGCCGCTCATCAAAAGGTCAACATAATGGTGTGGGTACTTGGAAAGACGCTCTCGTCGCTCTAGATTGTCGTTTGCCCGTAGTACTAGTGCTGCCAGCAAGCGAAGGCCTGCAAGCATGGGTCGATATACCGTCAAATAATCATGCCCGTCGTAGAGCCGCTCTGCCTTTCAAGTTACGCCACGAAGTGGTTGGAGATATTAATAATTGGTATCTAGCTTGGATATCCCGCAAGGGAGAATCTTCTCTGAAAGTAGCGGGTTTTCCAAAAATTTTATTAAATCCGTTGCTACAAGCGTGTGGCGATGGTGGCCTGCATATTCAAAACATTGTGCTGGATACACAGTTATTGCCAGAAACGAGCGGATCTTGGAATTTATTCATACATACAAATTTCTGCTTATTAAATGATGGGCACGGAGGTAGTTATCGGATAACTGCGCTGTTCGTTGAGGCCATACAGGGTCAAATAATTAGGACAAATGGGGAGCCGGATAGTATTACTGTCCATGGCGCCTGTGATGAGGCGGAAAGCCAAAAATGGATAACCGATGCAGTGCAGAGCCTACCATTATCAATAGGAAGCAATGCCAATTTAGAAATTATCGATTTCCTACAAGATTGTTATGGAACAACCGAAGCGGTTTCCCTTTTGCCGACCAATTCTGCATTGGGGACTCTGACTGAGCGGCTTATTAGTGGGTTCCGTCAAACTGGTATTTGGATGGGTTTTTTATTGATCGTTTGCCTAGCTTGGCTGTTTTTGGATATGGCTAAGTTAAATAATCAATTGTCTGAGAAAAAAATTCAATACCAATCACTCGCTCAGGAATTGGCCCAGCAATTAGGTAGTAATAACTCTACGGCAGCGATTAATGATCAACTGTTTTTACGATTAGAGGATTTGCTTAACATAGAAAATCAGTCGACACAGTCACCACTAATTGGATTGATACATTTATGGGGGAGTATGCAGGCTCAGTATGATCTATTGCAGGATGGCAAGGTTCTAGCAGTGGAATTCTCTACACCTATACTTCAGATTTATTGGCAGTCAGCCAACGCTGAGGCTGTTAATAAGCTAATAAATAAAGTACTTGGAGCGCCGGAATATGTGCAAATTGAACCTATTGACGGTGGTCCTCAATGGCAGGCTTTGGGTAACAAGCTCGTTAGCGGCCAGAAGCTCTTTGGGTTGCAATTTACTCAGCTAAAAGAAGGGGCAGATAATGATCACTAATTTACGTTTGATAAACCTATTGCTACCGTTATTAGCACTAGTATTGGCAGTGGCCGTGTGGCTGCAGGTAGATGATTGGCAGCGCCTAACTAGGCAGGTAAAGCAGAATGAGGTGAAGCTACAACAGTTGCAACTTGGGGCGAGTCGTTTTGTTTCTGTGCAGGCCAGCACAAAAAAAGAGTGGCGATTTTTTGAAGAAAGTGACGCATTACAAACTTGGCTTGCTGAAACGGCTGGCAGTCACTTGCTGCAACAGACCCAGATTACTGCTGTAGACGGTAAGCATGTGTTGATTCGGTTCAATCAGGCCCAATTCCCCCAACTCATTAAGTGGCTGAACCAATTACAGAAAACCACCAATGTGGAAGTGGTCGAGCTAAGCCTGTTGGCTAAAGGCCAACCTGACCAAGTGGGTGGTGAAATTCGTTTAGCAATACAGATATATGGGGCGTAATTGATATGGCGCTTAAGCGAAAGGGTAAAATAAGTGGGTGGTTTGTGGGTGGTTTCTGTATTTGCCTAGTCTTATTGATGCCCGCACGGTTTGCGTTGTTGGGTGCAACTGGGCTAGATCTGTCGCAAAGCGTGATTTCTGGTACGTGGTGGCATGGGAATATTGAACAAGCCCGTTATCAAGGCATTAGATTGAACCAGATACTTGCAAAATGGTCACCTGATTGGTTAGGTATGAATATAGCGCGTTTTGATATAACCGTTCAGTCTCCGCTGTTACGGGCTAAAGGTTATGCCAATTTTTTAGCAGATGGTCGAACAGAAATTACAGATGTCGACTTCCAAGTAAATTTGTCTCATCTTCCAGCATCGGTGACAGACCCCTACGGAGTATCACAAGTTTCAGGCAGAGTAACAGGTGTCATTCCTGTTATTTATATAACTGAAAATTTTTCAGCTTCAACATGGTTTAGTAATCCCAACGCCCTATCTAGAGGGGCTTCAATGGTGTTGCATGATATCAGTCTAGTCGTACCATCAATGGGTGCTCAACAAGGTCGTTGGCAGTTAGCGAATGCTGGGCAGTTAAGTTTAGCTCTACAGGCAAATTCAGACGCTGATGGAGAAATTAATTTACCTGGTTATGCACTCACTCTTAATATTCATGACGCACCTACATTAATTGAGGGGAAGGTGTATTTGCAGTCGCTTATTTGGCGCACTGATATTCGTGTACGCCCATCTGTAAACACTCCAGTTCCGTTAACAGGCTTGCTAGAAGCTTTTGCAGATCAGAAGCAGGGCCTTGATTATTACTTTCGAAGGGAAGGAAAACTATGAGTTTACCAGTTAGCTTTGTTTTGATAGTGGGGTTGTTATTAAGTCAGGCTACTTTTGCCATTGACCGTTGGCAATATAAATTAGATGTGGGTTATGGCAAACGTACGGATAACCTGAGTTATCAAACTGAAGGTTTGATGAATGCGCCTTTGGCTGGAGAAACGACGCAGGGTAAGATAAGTAACGTTGCGGTGCATGAAATGATATTGGGTTATCGGTTCATTGGAGACCAGAGTTGGTATGTGAAGGGTTATCATAATCAGGGCTGGGTTTATTTGGGTAAGGAATCGCAAAACAGCCACCCTAATGGTCTCCCTAGCCAACCATGGGCAACGTTTGAACATAGTGGCGTAAGAGGCAGTACACAAGATAGTAGTTTTTCCTTTGGACATCAGTGGCGCTGGCAAGATAGCTTAGCGTTGACACCATTGATAGGTTACTCTCGTCATCAACAAAATTGGCGGCTAAACAATGCCCACCAAAATTTGTGCCAAGCGACTGGCGTACAAACCTGTTTGCTTGCCCAAGGGCAGGCAAGCCAGGATATCGGCCATTGGGATAGTACTTGGAGCGGCCCTTGGATTGGTTTGGATGCACGCATCAATACTGGGAATGTGACATTTCTATTGGAGTGGGAACATCACCTAGCCCATTATGATGCTACCCTAATTTGGCAGGGTAATCAGTCTTTAGCAAACCAGAGTCCTATTAAACAAGCTGGGAGTGCTGTAGGGGATAAACTGGGGTTTGGTGCATCTTATTCGTTGCATGATGGTTTTATCAGTATGAATTTTTCTAGCATGGATTTAAGATATGTAAATGGTTACCAAAAGGTTTCAAATACTAGCCAAATTATAAATAAGGGTGGCTGGGATAGTCGCTCGATTAACTTTTCGTATACAGCATTATTCTAATAATAGCTGTATAAAGCGCAACACTGGCAGTGTTGAGGTCAACGGTTCGACCCCGTTAGGC
>TARA_B110000091_G_scaffold78581_1_pt1 | contig 16528 bp, 17 predicted proteins | sample TARA_B110000091 | Tara Oceans TARA_B110000091 (sample SAMEA4397278) | marine metagenome | biome: Polar Biome; feature: [DCM] deep chlorophyll maximum layer (ENVO:01000326); material: water (ENVO:00002006), including particulate matter (ENVO:01000060) such as... | depth 35 m
GAGTTGATTTGTACCCGTAGAAGCTTATTAACATTAGCAGCACGTGATATTTAAGAATGGATTCTTTCAATTACAGATTCGAATACGCAAATATAACCCTTAAGGTTGCCCAGTTAAAAATCTACTTTAAGCTAAAAAAGTATTTTATTTAATAGCTTAACTGCATGAGGCAGCTCATTTACATCTTAATTATTTTATTTTTTTCCAAAAACTCAAACGGAAATAACGGGTTAATAGATTTTGTATCTAGTCAAAAAAACAATCCATCACTTTTCGATTTTAAAAGTTCAAAACAAGTTTTTACACTTTATGAAAACAAGTATTTTTTAAGAGAATGGAATTCAATTACAGCAGGAATTACAACTGGAGATTCAAAAAACGGAACAAGTTTAATTTACCAACAACAGGGTAATTCAAAATTTTCAAAAAGTAAAATAAACTTAAATTATGCAAAGTTATTAACGCCCCAGTTTAGTGCAGGAATTGGCGTAAATTTCATCTACTACCAACAAACTGAGATTCAAAACAACCCTAAACAATTAAGTCCTTCTTTTGGTTTTAAATATCAACCAAAACCAAATTTTACAATTTGGAGTTCCATATACCAATATGGTTTAAGCGCTTACTCTAAAAGTTTGCCAAACACGATTAACCTATCTGGAAAATACATTTTTAATGAATCATTTAAATCAACCTTAAGTTTTACATCCAGCTTGGAAAATGAGATTCAATTTGGTTTGTGGGGTAATCTTGCTAAAACAATTGAAACAGGCGTTTTAATATCAACCTCATCAGAACCAATTTCAGCAGTTATTGTCTTAATAAAAGGCAAGATTACAATAGTAAATAGTTATGTGTACCATACAACACTAGGAATCACATCGAACCTCGGATTAAGCTGTAAATGGGGAAGTTAATCTTTACAATACTAATTCTATTTAGTATTAATTCAAAAGCACAATCCCCTATTGATCGAGCTTTAGTTTTTTGGCAAGAAATGAATAATCAAGAAATTGAACTTGAAGAGTTTACCAATAACCTTCAATTCTACCTTGAGCATCCTATAGATGTAAATAACCTAACATTAGAGCAAGTTCAAAACTTCCCACTAATCAACCTCAAACAATTTCTAATTATTCAACATTTTAAGAAAAAAAATGGTGATTACTTTTCTATTCAAGAATTTCATCTACTTCCACAATTCTCAAAGTTATATATAGAAATATTAGCGCCATTTATTTCTTTTAGGCCTTCAATTGATAAGGAAAAATTACGATTCTATTTCTTATCGAGAATCATCCTCAAACCTGAAAACACAAAAGGCTTTCTAAAGAGTGATTCAGCGGGATATTTAGGTTCAAAACTTCATCTCTATAATCGCTTTCAAATAAAATCTAAATCACAAAGAGGTTTCATTAGTTGGGAAAAAGACAAAGGGGAAATGTCATTTATAGCCAATACTTATAAATATGGATATCAACGAAACCTTAAGGGTATTATTAAACAAGTAAACTTAGGCTCCTTCTCTGCTCATATTGGTGAAGGATTAATCCATTCGAATAATTTCATAACTGGTAAAACAAATCCAATAGAAAGCTTTCAAGCCATAACTGCACCCATCAAGATTAATTCGGGCGCGTCCGAATATAATTTTGAGAATGGAATAGCTGTAATGTCTAGATATAAATCAATATCGAACACCTCGTTTTATTCCCATAAAATAATCAATGGAGTAATTGAGAATGGAGCAATCCAATCCATCAAATCTGATGGGCTTTATAATACGTATAGCCAACTAAAGAAGAAAAATATTGGTTCGATATCAACCTATAGTTCTCTAACACAATTCAAGTGTAACAAAACAATAATTGGATATAATTTTACATTCAAATCATTATCTAGCGAGTATAAACCATCCAATACATACTACAACAAAAATTATAGACTCGACGCTCATAATCTAAACCAAAGTTTAAACTATAAGTTCCTTAGCAATAAATGGTTACTAAGAGGTGAATTGGCAATTGATAAAGAATTAAACAAGGCAAACAATCATTTCTTTTCATTTTCTCCCGGCGATGATTTTAACATTTTAATTAACATGAGGTCTTTCTCTTCGAAATATAAATCACAACAATCGTCAACATTTAGTGAAAGTAGCAGGGTTCAGAATGAAAAAGGAATTTACTTTGCTGCTGAATGGAATTTACCTTCATTGAAACTTTACAGTTCGTATGATTTGTTTTCATACTCAAAACCTAAATACCTCGTCCATCTTCCGAGCCAAGGAAAGGAGTTTATATTGTTTGGTAATTGGAGAATAAACGATTCAACTTCCTTAAAACTATTTTATAAAGTAGAACAAAAGGAGGAAGATGATAATAATTCAATTTTAGACAAATTAACCAGCCGAACTTCTCAACATTTATATGCCTATTTTAAAATAAGACTCACAGAAAACGTAAGATTTATTTCGAGGTTTGATTTCACAACTTATCAAAAAAAATCGGAAGTATTTAAAGGTCAAGTAGCTTATTTTGATTTTATTTATCGTAGGGAAAAACATCAGTTTTCAAGCCGACTAGCTTGGATAAATACAGATAATTGGCAAACTCGAATATACGCTTATGAATATGATATGCTTTATAATTTCAGCATCCCAGCTTATTATGATAAAAGTTTTCGGTATTACATTAATTATAGTTTTAAACCAACATCAAAAGTTCAATTCTGGATTAAGTATGGTAGAACAATATTCCCGCAGAAAACCTCTATTGGAAGTGGTTTAGACGAGTTCGAAGGAAACTATAAAAGCGCGCTCAAAACCCAAGTTAGAGTTCGATTTTAAAATAAAGAATACATTTTATCATACCCAGACTCACCTCCTCCAAACCTAAATACCAAACTCGTGAGACCCTCCGGAAGCATCTTGGCCTATTTTGCTAGTTTTACATCGAATGAATAATTAAATCGGATACGTTCAAAGTTAACACCTACTTCTATAATCTACTTTTTATGTAAAGTATAAGATGGAAGGAATTGATTATGTGTTTAACGAGTTAGGATTTTTTTTAAAATCTGTACTGTTTAGTTATCAGTCGTAGCTGTGCAGGATAATTAGAGAAATCAAGTTGAAAATTTCAATTAAAAGAGCAGCAAAAATCACACAGCTTTAATACTCCGTATACCTAAGGGACTTTCAGGTTAAATCAAAGGAAGAAATAACCCGTTCAAAACGGCAATTCATTTAATTTGTGATGAATTTAATAAATAGGCCAATTACTTAAAACCAGTATTGTAGAAGGAAATCATCCGATTTGTATAGTAAATTGGATTTACTATGAAGCCTATTGAAAAAAATAAGAAGTTAATATCTTATTAATAGTTGGGTACAATTTTAGTGTGTTGAATAATAAAAGTTATTAAACAAACATAATTTCCTTCACCATTTCTGTCCCCACCTTCTCGTTTAAGGTTTTAATTAATTTTGATTTGGCGTAAGCTAATTCATTACGAAGTGCAGCAGAGTCTAACCGAATTAATAATCTTCCTTCTATTAATTGCTTCGAAACAGTATGTTTTGCAATTGCAGGACCTAATGCAACATCCCAAGCCTCATAAATACGAACTTCATTCATTTTTACGTTTAGCTTATAAGTATCCATTAACTCCTTAAGAGCGTCCCCCAGTTTTATTTGATTGCTTTTCTTTTTCATCTTATGGTGCCAGCCTTTTCTTTTTCCAAACTCCTTCTTCTAATTGAAAAACTATTCGATCATGTAATCGACTAGGTGCGCCTTGCCAAAACTCAAAATAAGTGGGAACTAATCTTAAGCCACCCCAATTTTTAGGTCGAACAACTTCCTTCCCTTCAAAATCGATTTTAAGTTGTTCAACATTTTTAATTAACTCTTCTCTATTAGTAATTTCGGAGCTTTGTGGAGATGCCCATGCACCTAAACGACTACCCAAAGGACGATTCATGAAGTAATCATCCGACTCCTTGTCGGTGACTTTTTCAACAACACCTTCTACTCTAACTTGCCTTTCCAAATCCCTCCAAAAAAACGTTAATGAAGCATTAGCAACCTGTTCGGTCTCTTTTACTTTATCACTGCTGTAATTTGTAAAATAAGTAAATCCTTTTTCATCCAAATTCTTTAATAAAACAACCCTACCTCTTGGCTGACCGTTACGAACAGTACTCAAGATCATTGCATTCGGATCTCGTTCGATTTTTGCTAAAGCCACTTTATACCAACCATGAAACAATTCAAAAGGATTGTTTGGTAAAGCTTCAGGTTCTAATGGATCGTTTTTAGTGTAATCTAACCTTTGATTATAAATATTCTCAGTCATTATTCCGCATCATTTAATTTTTCAATCACCTTATCAACTTCAGTTTCCGTCTTTTTTAATTTATTTGAGCAAACGTTCAATAATTTACTTGCCCGCTCTACCTTTTTAGCCAATTCATCAACGTCTATATTTTCGTTTTCAATATCATTTACAATATTTTCCAACTCTTCAACCGCATCTTTATAGGTTAATTTTTGATCACTCATTATTCAATAATTTTTGATTTAACAATCCCGTCCCGTAATTTCAACTGAACTTCGTCTCCTAACTTTAAATTTGACTTACCTGTAACGACTTCATTATCCTTATAAACCATAGCATACCCTCTTTTTAAAACATTTTCGGGGTGGATTAATTGAATTGTTTTGGTAAATAACTTTAATTCTGATTTTTGCTTATTAATTATTTGTTTTGGAATGATTTTTAAAACCGATTCCGCTTGCATTAATGTCCTTTTCTGAATAGTAAATAAAGCATCCTTCGAATCTCTAATTGTATTTATCGATTGTTTTAAAGCTTTCTTTTTAGACCAAATGAAGTTTTGCTTTACTAGTGGCAATTGACTCTTAATCCGAGTTAATTCTATTCTGTTTTGCTCTAATATTTTCTGAGTCCCCGACTTTGTCTCGTGTGAAAGGTTTCTGAGCAAAGCTTTATTTTTATTTACACGTTCTCTTGTAAAATATACCAATGCTTCTTTTAAACCTAAATAGTAATCTTCAAAAGACTGCATCTTCTCAATTAGAAATTCTGCAGCTGCCGTTGGTGTCTTCAACTTAGTATGTGAAACCATATCGGCAATTGTTTCATCCCTCTCATGTCCTATTCCTGTTAAAACGGGCAATGAGCATTGCGCTATTTTTTTCCCAATCTCGTAATTATCAAATCCAGCCAAGTCCAAACTAGCTCCACCTCCTCTAATAATTACAATACAGTCAAATACTCTTTCAGCTTCAATTTTATCGATGTTACCAATTACGGATTGCTCAACTGCTTCGCCTTGCATTACCGATTGAAAAATTTGAGTTTCAAAAAGAAAGCCTTGTGAATTATTATTAATCTGATTAATAAAATCGCCATAACCTGCAGCTGTCTCACTAGAAATAACTGCAATTTTCTTAGGCACTAACTCTAATGTGATTTGGGAGTTCAAACCCATCAGGCCTTCATTTGAAAGCTTTTTAATAATCTCCTTTTTCTTTCGTTCTAAATCACCTAAAGAGTAGCTTGGGTCAATGTTTTTAACAACTAAGCTTATACCGTATTGTTCATGAAAGCTAATACTTACACTAAACAAAACCTTCATCCCTTTTTGTAAAGGAACACCAGTTACAGAAAAAAAGCTAGACGCAATTCTATCGTATTGAAACTTCCAAATATTAGCCCTCATTCGAGCTACAATCTTGTTAGATTTCCGTTCCACTAAATCCAAATAACAATGTCCGGCCCCTGCAACCCTCATCTCTGCAATTTCAGCCACTAACCAAATTTCATCTAAGAAATTCATCTCAATCGCTTCGCGAATGATACCATTAAGTTGTGATAAAGAAATATGCTCTAAGTCTGACATGTATTATTAGAATATCTATTCAAATTTAATCAATTCATTTGTTTAATTTTCACTCAATAATAAGTTGTTAATTAAATGACAACTTATTGTTTTTCTTTCCCTTACAAAAGTCGTATTTTAGATTTTGGTACAGCAGTTGATTAGATATAGAAAAACCGCAGAAAAACATGAAATTAGTTCTTAAGCTTAGCCTTTTTCTTATAATTCTTTCAGCCTTAAAAATTAATGCTCAAAATTGCGAGCAAAAGCCAACAGGAGATAAAATGATCGCCAACGATTACTTTTCATATGGAATGTACCCCTGTGCACTTAAAGAGTATCAATTAATTTATGTTTCTAAACCTTACAACAAAAAGATAAACCATAGAATCGCCCAGTGTTACTTAATGTCGCCAGGCGGAAATAAAAGTAAAGCAATTAAATATCTAACTTTTTTAATTGAACAAGAAAGCGTTAGTAAAGATGTTTACTTCGAATTAGGCCAAGCCTATCTTTACGCTCAAAAATTTGATAAAGCAATTGATTTTTTTGACAAATACGAAACTATAGCTAAACCATCTGGAGATGATTTAAAAATTTTAGAAAAATTTAAAGACTGCGCTTCTTTCTCAAAAGAACTCGTAAAGCATCCCCTCAATGTTACATTCGAAAACTTAGGTAAAGATGTAAACAGTGAACATAATGATATGCAACCTTACCTTACAGACAAGGAAGATTTTATTTATTTTACTACCGATAGAAAAGGTACTCGTGGAGGTTTTCCTTTTGGCGATGGTTATGTTAAAGATGTATTTATAACCAAAAATAAAAAAGGAAGGGATGCATATAAATCCGCACGTGGAGTTAGTGGAACATTTAACACCGATTTTTCAGAAGAAATGGCTGGAGGTTCAGCAGATGGCAGTCATTTATTCGTTGCATCAGATGAGCAGTTTCAAACTTATAACCTTAAGTATTCTAGTAAACCACCCAAAAAGAGATCATATTCATCATTGGTGAATCTAGAAGGTATCAACGGCCGAAACAGCAATGAATTAAGCGCTACAATAACAAATGATGGATCATTTATTATTTTCTCATCAAATAGAGATGGTGGTTTCGGAGGTTTTGATTTATGGATGAGTAAAAAATTACCAAACAATAGTTGGGGAATTCCTATTAATATGGGACCAAAAATAAATACTCAATTTGACGAAAACTTCCCAATGTTCAAAGAAACGCAGGATAAAATCACATTTTCGTCTAATGGGCATAGAGGGATGGGTGGTTTTGATTTATTTGAAACTACTTTCTCCAAAGAATTAAAGACTTGGACAGATCCGAAAAACTTAGGTTTCCCTATTAATACTGCTTACGATGATAACAGCATCATTTTTGTTAAAAATGGTAGATACGCTTATAAATCTGACATCAGAAAAGATTCAAGAGGAATGAGAGATATTTATAGAATAACCTTTAATGATGTTCAACCAACTTACACTGTAGTAAAATCGAGCATCTTCGCTGACACTTTAGCAAACATACCTGCCATAGCTGAAATACTTGAAAAGGAAATTGGGCAACAAAAAACCTTGTATGATTCATTAAAAACAATGGATACTGATTCTAGTCTCGTTGATTCTATTAAACATTTATACTTTGGCTATATGGGAAGGTTAAACGCTTTAGACCCTCTTACAAACAACCTAGTAGAAGTAAGAAACAAAGAAGGTGAATTATATGGAAGATATACTCCGAACTCAAGAAATGGAGGTTTCATTATGATACTTGAACCAGGTTTATATGAAGTAAATATTTTACACAATGGTTATGAAGCCTTCACTAAAAAAATAAGAATTTTTGACAAAATTAATTATACGCCGCAGTTAAAGCGGGATTTCTACATAAAGCCAAAAGCTTCACTCTAATTTATTATGGAATTAAAATTAAAAAGGCCAATTTGTTTCTTTGACCTTGAAACTACTGGAACAAATGTTTCTACTGATCGAATTGTAGAAATTGCGATTACAAAGGTTTTTCCTGATGGAAGAAAAGAAGAAAAATGTAGAAAGATAAATCCTACTATTCCAATACCGTTAGAATCATCCTTAGTTCATGGGATTTATGATGATGATATAAAAGACGCTCCTTCTTTTAAACAAGTTGCTAAAGGAATGCACGACTTTTTATTAGACTCAGATTTAGGTGGTTTTAATTCAAATAAATTTGATGTTCCTTTATTACTTGAGGAATTTGAACGTGTTGGGATTGAATTTGACCTAGAAGGAGTGAATTTAGTTGATGTTCAAAACATTTTTCACCAAATGGAACAACGAACTTTAGTTGCTGCATATAAGTTCTACTGTGACAAAGACTTAACAAACGCTCATAGTGCTGCCGCTGACACAAATGCAACTTACGATGTATTAAAATCGATGTTAGACAAATACAATGGCGTTGAATTCACAAATAGAGATGGAGAAACATCCATTCCTGTGATTAATGACATGGAGAAATTAGGTGTCTTCTCTAAAAGAAATAACAATGTTGATCTTGTAGGAAGATTCTCCTACAATAAGGAAAATATAGAAGTTTTCAATTTTGGAAAGCACAGAGGAAAACCTGTTGAGCAAGTTTTATCTGAAGAGCCTTCCTATTATGCCTGGATGATGAATGGCGATTTTCCAATAAACACCAAAAAAGTGTTGGAAAGCATTAAATTAAGGATCCTACAAAAAAAATTCGGAGAATAAATACTGCTTACTATGAAAATAATTTGCATTGGAAGAAATTTTTCCGACCACGCGAAGGAGCTTAATAATGCTCAACCAACCGAACCCGTTGTTTTTTTAAAACCTGATACGGCTTTATTAAGAAATAACGATCCGTTTTTCATCCCTGACTTTAGTAATGATGTGCATCATGAAGTAGAGCTTATTGTGAAGATTAATAGATTAGGTAAAAATATACAACCTCAATTCGCAAGTAAATATTTTGATGAGATTGGACTTGGTATCGACTTTACAGCCCGTGACTTGCAAGATGATTTAAAAGGAAAAGGTTTACCATGGGAAAAATCAAAAGCATTCGATTCCTCTGCCGTAATTTCTAAAAACTTCATTAATAAATCAGCGTTTGAAAACGTGAACAATATTGGGTTTCATCTGGAAGTAAATGGTCATAAAGTCCAAACTGGAAATACCAATCAAATGCTTTTTAATATCGAGGAATTAATTTGCTATGTATCAAAATACTTCACCTTAAAAATTGGTGATTTGATATATACGGGAACACCCGCTGGAGTTGCTAAGGTTAATATTAATGATGAGTTAGTAGGTTATTTAGGTGGCACTAAAATGTTTGACTTTAAAGTTAAATAATGAAAATACTCCTTTATATATTTTGTACTGCCGCACTATTCTCTTGTACCAAGCTTGAAAACAGATTAGAAGGTTCTTGGTTTGTCACATATCTCATTAATGATACCAAAACAAACGATTTCACACTTCAGTTAGAAGAAGATGGAACTGGATTAAAGGATGGCCAAGTTGAATTAACTTGGAACTTAAAAAAGAAGGTGTTATCCATAACAACGTCGAACTATACTGTGGATTGGGATAATAACAGAAATAAAAAGAATGAACAATACTTCATTTCAACCGATAGTTTAGAACAATTTCACCGAATGGAGATGGAAAGAATTCAGGAATAATTGCGAATATCCTTATAGTTCAGTAAATTACAATAATGAAAAAATTATTTGGTATTTTAAGAATAGCATTTGTATTAACAGTTATGATGATGAGTTGTAACGAAGCACCTTTAGCAAGTGATGCGACTACAACTTCAATGACTGAAGCTGATTCTTCAAAAACAGAACATAAAAATTGTAAAATTGATTGCGCTAAGCCATGTTGTGCTGTAAAAGAAGTTAAAAAATGTTGTAAAAGTAATAGTGCAAAAACTTGTGCTGCTGATTCAGCAACTTATGCTGCAATGAAAGCAAAGTGTCAAACTGAGTGTGGAACTGATAGTACTATTTGCGCAGCTCATAAATCTGAATGTAAGTCTAAATCAGATTCTACAACAGTAAACGCATGTAAAGTAGATTGTACTAAACCTTGCTGCTCAGCTGACGAGAAAAAAACGTGTAAAGCTAATTGTGAAAAAGAATGTTGCGCAACTAAATAATAAGAAACGTTAATTTATAAGTATAATAGCAAAAGGGTTAAAACATAAGTTTTAGCCCTTTTGCTATAGAAAAAATTGATTTACGACCAATTGTATTTCGATTTAACCTGTAGTTCTCTTATTAAGGTACATAGCTAGAATTTCCTTCATTTTGAAGTTTTTTTTGATCCTCAAACTCATGCTCAACTAGGAATTGAATTTTATTTAACAAGCACGTGGATTTATAAAGCAGTCAGTTTATATTTGGAAAGCTTTTGATATTTTGAATACAAAAAGAATAAATCATGAAAATTGTAGCTTCAAGAAGGATAACTTAATTCAGAATATTCAGTTTCTTTCACTAGCTATATAAATGAAAACTATTACCAGACTATCAAAAATTTGAACTTAAACAAGGGGGATTTAAAGCAATTAATAATTTTAAAACAAGTTAGTTCATCCTTAAGGAAAGGAAAATTAACCCTCTAATATAAAAAGCCACTTCGATTAATTGAATCATTAGATGCTAACCTTCGCTATATCATTTATCAACAAAATCACTGCTTAAATCATCAATCAATACTCTTCTACCGTCTGGTAAGAACAAATATATCTTATATTTATCATCAGTTTTTAAATCTTTAGGTAAGTCTAAAATTGCATTCACGCTATTCCATTCATTCAATTTGAGGTTTTCAATAACCTTTGATTTATTATACCCTTTTCCTTCCTTATTATCTATTGAGATAACAAACACTACTTTTCCTTTATCAAAAGGTTTTATTTTAGCACTTAAACTAACAGCTAATCCTTTATTTAATGGTAATACGTCGTTAAGTACACCTTTATATGATAAAACATGTTTTACCAATTCTGATGTTTCCAAACTCTTTGTTCCGGAATAAGAATCACCGCTATAATTCCCATTTCCTTCCATATCTTGAAAAGAAATTTTCTTGATAATTTTTGAGCTATTCTTTTTAGTGAAGTCAAAATACTGTGGCTCTGCATCACTAATTTCTCTTTCCCCATCTTTGGCAGCCAAATAATCTGGACTTGAATAAAACGATCTTAATTTTGCTTTTTGAGCTTCAGTCGCTCCATCTGTACCCATTGATACATTCATCCAAAAAGCTTCACGTGTCATTCCGTCCCAATGAACAAGACTTTTACTGTAACGATGATGAAAACCTAGGTTCAAATAGATTAACCCCGCGATTAAAATTGGTACAAACTTTTTACCTTCTCCTTTCAGAAACTTCTCGTAGCAAACAGTCATTGGAATAGCTAAGAATGCAAAGTTTTGAATCATCGCGCGCATACCTAGTCCACCTCCAAACCACCAGCACCACCAAGACGATAGAACTACAATAATTACCGCTGTATAAACAGAAAGTCCAAGTGCAAACTTCCTGAAACTCTTAACATAGAAAAACCCAATAAATGAGAAAATTAAAATCGGGGTATAAACAAACAATCCTTTTCTATAACTGAATAAAAACTCGAAAATTTGTGGGTTATCCCAAAAGAAACCTTCATTGTTTGAATAGGAGTAAAATATCCAACCTCCAGTATATACTTTCCAGTAGATTAATTGGGGAATTATTGGAATAAAAAACACTCCTGCAGCGATCAATACCTTTTTCCATTGTCTTTTATAGAAGTCTAATTTTTCTTTAAAAGTATCAACGCTATATATTCCATAAAATAAGGGAACAATAAATACAAAAAGTTCAACAGGTCTAATAATAATGGCCAGTCCTAATGTTAATGCCATTCCCATTAAATACTTTGTCTTCTCAGACTCATGCCAATTAACCAAGAAATAAACTAGAGCACAGTACAATGAGAACAATGGAGCGTGAGGCATTAAACTATAACCAAGTGTGTAAAAAAGTAAGTTTGTCCCAAAAAACATTGATAAAATAGTAGCCCCTATGGCTACTTCAGAATATTTACGTCTAAGAATTTTTCTTAAAATAAATAAGCCTATAAAAAAGTATATTATACATCCGTATTGAATTACTTCTCCGTAAGGTTTTGAAAATCCATCAGCAGCGTATTCGTCTGACATGCTTGCTATCGCATGACCTATTAAGAAAAAGGGGGTGTATACATAAGACATACCCATTGTTACCTTTGGGACTTTTACGTCAGTCTGAGTTTCTTGAAGCCAAAATTTATTTTTAAACTTAAACTCTAAATCTCCATAAATAAACTGCGCTACCTCATAACTGTGATACTGAGCTACATCGGAACGAAATGGATGACCCTTTGCCTTATCCCAACCCTTCCAAACATTATGATTTCCAACTGTATAAGCAAGAATTCCAATAAGTGCTACTAACGAAAAATTAACTCTAATTAGATTTATCAACTTTTTCATTCTTAATTTTTTCGTTCAGTAAAGTTAATTCTTGAATTAACGTTTTATTCTGCTCATGTAATTTTGAAACGACTTTAGAAAGATGAATCAAATAAACAAAAACAGCAAATATTGCAATGGTGAATATTAAATTTGGAGCTTCATATACACCAACAAATTTAGCTGTTTTTTCAAATCCATCTCGCCAGAATGAAAAAACACTAAGAACCGCTGTTGTAGCTATCCAAAAAATCGAATACTCTACCCTTAATTTTCCCTTTAAAATTAATCTGATAATGTAACCTAGAAATAATAGGCTGACAATGATGGCAATTATTTGAATTCTAGGCATTATTGTTTTTTGTTCTGAAATAAGTAAATACTATGGCTAATGTAACTTTAATAATATAATACACCGAATCAGAAGCACTTATAGATGATACTCCTCCTGTTCGTTCTTTCATTAAAACAGGTATTTCTACTACTTTCAATCCACTCTTTGCGTACAAAACAACCGCTTCTGGCTCAGGATAATCATCCGGATAATAATCATTCACTAAACTAAGTGCTTTTCTGTTTAGCAACCTAAACCCCGATGTATTATCTGTAATGGTCAATTTTATTAAAATCTTATTTAGAATTTTGAAATAGTTAATTCCTAATCTTCGGAGATAAGTTGATTGAAACCCTTCTTTTGAAATATATCGAGATCCAATTACAACATCATTTCCTGATTCACAAGATTCTATAAGGTTTGGAATCGATTCAGCGGGGTGTTGACCATCACCATCAAATTGAATCGCAAAATCAAAACCATTATTAAACGCATATTTATATCCTGTTTGCACTGCACCACCAATACCTAGATTTATAGATAATTGTAGCGCTACACAATCTAATTCGTCAATAATCTCACCTGTATTGTCAAGTGAACAATCATTAACTACTATCGGCACCAATTCATAGGCGCAACTAATTTCGTGAATTGAAGAGACTACATCTCTAATGTTTTCACTTTCATTATATGCTGGAATAATTATGGCCGCGCGTTTCATTGATTAGCGAAAATATAGATTAATTTATTAATTCAGATGAAATTATCTTTTTCCTTTTCTCTTAGGAGTAGGACCTTTAGGTTTACTTTTCCCTCGCCCCTTTCCTTTATTTTTAGGTTTGTCTCCTTCTTCAGCAATGAATTTATATGCTTGTATCGTTTTATGATTTGCTTTATTAGGATTTTTTAATGCTGATTTCTTTCGATCGTGAAACGCTCCTTGATAAGTAGGATCTTCCTTTCGTTTCTGACGATCTATTTCTCTTGCAAAGGCTTGTTTTTCCTCATACGAAGTATCTAATAATTCTACTTCTTTTGGGATTTTTAAAAGCTTAATTTCTTGGCCAATTAATTCTTCTATTTTCCCTATATGATAGTGTTCTACTTCAGACGCAAAGGTGATTGCCACACCTTCTTTCTCTGCCCTACCAGTTCTACCAACACGATGAACATAATCCGTATACATTACCGGAGCATCAAAATTAATTACGTGAGAAACCTCACTTACATCAATACCTCTTGCAGCAACATCAGTTGCTACAATTCCTCTTATCTTCCCTTCACTAAACTCTTCGTATGCATTTAATCTCGTGTTTTGTCCCTTATTGGCATGAATTGCTTTCCATTCCCCAATTTCCATTCGGTTTAAGTACTTATGAATATTTTCTGCTGTTTCACGCGTTCGCGCAAATATTAAAACTCGACTATACTCTTCATGATTATTAAGTAAATGAACCAGTAGATTTAACTTTGTTTTGGCATTTGGAACACGATATAAATATTGATCAACTAAGTCAATCACCATCATATCTACGTTCACCTCAACCTTTACCGGGAAATCTAAAAACTCTTCAGTTAATTCTTCAACTTTAGGATGAAATGTAGCTGAAAAAAGTAAATTCTGACGTTTATTAGGAATAATTTCTAAAATGCTATTTAATTGAGGTAAAAAACCCATATCCATCATTTTATCAGCTTCATCCAAAACTAAAGTTTGAACTTTCTTTAAATGAATTTCTCCTCTTAAATAAATATCCATAAAACGACCTGGAGTTGCTACAATTAAATCAACTCCTTTTTGAACCTCCTTAAGTTGAGCCTGCAGTCCCATACCTCCAATTAATCGACAACACCTAATATCAGTATTTACGGCATACTTTACAGCATTTTCATAAACCTGAACGGCTAATTCACGTGTAGGAACAAATATTAAAGCTCGTGGATGATCCCCTTGAGCGTAGTTGAGTTTTCGTAAAATAGGTAAAACGAAAGCAGCTGTTTTACCTGTTCCCGTTGGTGCGATACCTAAAACATCATGACCATCTAAAATCTTAGGAATAATCTGTTCCTGAATTGGAGTAGGTTTTTTATAACCCAAATCAGCAATCGCAGTTAACAATTGCTTATTCAATTTTAGTTCGTCGAAATTCATAGTCTACTTATTTCTCCAACAACAATTCTATTTGCTGTTTCATTAATTTAATCACCCCTTCATCAATTATTTCTCCTGCTTCATTTAAAACATTAAAAACTTGAGAAACTGGTGGTTTAATTGGAATGACATTCATCTTAAGATAATTTAAAATATTTGTCAAATCATCCATTCCCCTAGCATTCCCTTGTCTTCCAGAAGCAACACCCACTAAAGCAGCCCACTTCCCAGGGGTTTGTTTGGGATTCCAACCCTCGATAAAACTTTTAAGAATCCCAGGGAAGCTACCGTTATATTCAGGGGAAACAATTACTATTTTGTTAACACTGATAATAAACTGTTCTACAACGCGATCAAAATCTTCATTTTTCTCGCCATACAAAGCACTAAATAAAAAGTCCTTGGGCAAATCACTTAAATCAAGAATTTGACACGTTGCGCCTTCTTCTTTTAAGAGTTCACCATACCCCTTCGCTATCTTAATAGTTTCATTGTTTTTACGGTTAGTTGCAGCTATAATTGAAATCATAATCAGTTATTAACAATTCACAAAATTTTGTTTAAAAATCAGCTTCTAAACAAAGGTTTTAAAACTTAAATTTGTTTTACCTGAAATAAGTCTGAAACGCCTATTTTAAAAGGTAACTCAACAAATTTAAGCATTAAATCTACGAAGAACATTACCTTTTGGAGATTATACGCTTTACGGGAAAATAAAATATTTAGAATATGGGAAAAATTATAGCAATAGCCAACCAAAAAGGTGGAGTTGGAAAAACAACTACAACAATGAATTTGGCTGCAGCCCTAGGGGTGTTAGAAAAGAAAGTTTTGGTTATTGATGCTGATCCTCAAGCTAACGCAACTTCTGGTTTAGGTTTTGACCCAAGAAACATTACAAATGGTATTTACGAATGCCTAATTAATGAAGTAGAAGCGAAAGACATTATTTTAACCACAACTTCTCCAAACGTGGATATGATCCCTGCTCATATTGATTTAGTTGGTGCTGAAGTTGAAATGATCAACTTACCCAATCGTGAGAAAATGATGCGAATGGCTCTTGAGCCTATCAAAGATAATTACGACTATATTATTATTGACTGTTCCCCGTCTTTAGGTTTAATAACGATTAACTCTTTAACCGCTGCAGATTCTGTAATTGTTCCTGTTCAGTGTGAATATTTCGCTTTAGAAGGTTTAGGTAAGCTTTTAAATACAATCAAAATCGTTCAAACTCGAATTAATAATGACCTTACTATTGAAGGTATTTTATTAACTATGTATGACACAAGATTAAGATTATCAAACCAAGTTGTAGATGAGGTTAAAACTCATTTCCAAGATTTAGTTTTTGATACAATCATTCAAAGAAACACAAAATTAGGTGAAGCTCCTTCCCATGGAGAATCAATAATTATGCATGATGCAAGCTCAAGAGGCGCTACTAACTACTTAAACTTAGCTAGAGAAGTTCTTCAAAAGAATAATCAAACTGAGATGAATCAGGAAGACAAAATTATTGATTTTGATGGAGAAAGCGGATTAGGAGAAGCAGAAAAAGAAAACGTTAACAATGGCTAAGAAACAAGCTTTAGG
>TARA_B110000091_G_C13822312_1_pt1 | contig 16495 bp, 13 predicted proteins | sample TARA_B110000091 | Tara Oceans TARA_B110000091 (sample SAMEA4397278) | marine metagenome | biome: Polar Biome; feature: [DCM] deep chlorophyll maximum layer (ENVO:01000326); material: water (ENVO:00002006), including particulate matter (ENVO:01000060) such as... | depth 35 m
TGAAGAAGCAATTGATAATAAATGCAATCTAATTGTCAGTTTCCATCCAATTATTTTTTCTGGATTGAAAAAAATTAATGGAACTAATTATGTAGAACGTGTTGTTGAAAAAGCCATAAAAAATGATATTTCAATCTATGCAATGCATACCGCTTTAGACAATTCGTTTGTTGGCGTAAATGCACGAATTTGTGAAGTATTAGGTCTTATAAATAAGAAAATACTAATTCCAAAACAAGGAACACTTAGAAAATTGACTACGTATGTACCTACTAAAAATGCTGAAGAATTAAGAAATAAACTCTTTGAAACAGGAGCAGGGAGAATTGGAAATTACGAAAATTGTAGTTTTAGCACTCAGGGAACTGGAACCTACAAAGGCAACGAACATTCAAATCCAATTATTGGAGAAAAAGGGAAAATACATACAGAAAATGAAATTTCAATAAGTGTAACTTTTGAAAAACATATTGAGCAAAATGTTATAAATACAATGCTTAAGAACCATCCATATGAAGAAGTCGCATATGAGATTGTTTCATTAGAAAATACATACCAAAAATTAGGGCTGGGAATGGTTGGCGAACTAGAAAATGAAATGGATGAAGCATCGTTTTTTAAGTTCTTAAAAAAAGCTATGAATGTCACAATAATCCGTCATTCAAAATTAATAGGAAAACCTATCAAAAAGGTTGCAGTATTAGGTGGTTCAGGAAGTTTCGCTATTAAAAATGCAATTCAATCAAATGCTGACATATACATCACTTCAGACATCAAATACCATGAGTTTTATAAAGCTGAAGATAAGTTGATTATAGCAGATATTGGGCATTACGAAAGTGAACAGTTCACAAAAAACCTTTTAGTTGAGTTTCTTACAAAAAAAATTCCTAATTTTGCAATCGTTTTATCGAAGAAAAACACAAATCCTATTTACTATATATAATCATGGCAAAGAAAAAAGAAGTTACTGTAGAAGAAAAGTTAAGAGCATTATATGATTTACAGCTGATTGATTCAAGAATTGATGAAATTCAGAGTGTTAGAGGAGAACTACCTTTAGAAATTGAAGATTTGGAAGATGAGGTTGCCGGACTTAATAAACGAATTTCTAATCTTGAAGAAGATGTTTCGAATTTAGAAACTGATATTAAAACCAAAAAAAATACAATTTCTGAGGCTGGTGAATTAGTAAAAAAATATGACGAACAACAAAAAAACGTTCGTAATAATAGAGAATTCGATTCGTTAACAAAAGAAGTCGAATACCAAGGATTAGAAGTTGAACTTGCTGAAAAAAGAATAAAAGAATACAAGGTAAAAATTGAACAAAAGAAAGAAATTATTGGACAGAATAACGATAAATTAGCAAAACAAAATGATCATTTAAAGCATAAGAAAGCTGAATTAGATGATATCATGGGTGAAACTGCAAAAGAAGAAAAGTTACTTCATAAAAAATCTTCTGAGTTTAGTGAAGTTATTGAAGATCATTTATTGAAAGCTTACCATAGAATTCGCACAAACGCAATTAATGGTTTAGCAGTAGTAGCTGTTGAAAGAGGTGCTTCTGGAGGTTCTTACTTTACAATTCCACCACAGCGCCAAGTTGAAATTGCAAATCGTAAAAAAATTATTACTGATGAGCATAGTGGAAGAATCTTAGTTGATGCTCAATTAGCTCTTGAAGAAAAAGAAAAAATGGAAAAATTATTTTCTTAATTTTTTATAATCATATTAAAAAAAAGCCTTCTGAATTTCAGAAGGCTTTTTTTTATCTCAAAATTTTATTGACTAACACTTTTTTTGAATCTTCATCATCACCAAACAACCAACGAAGCGTATTATCTTCCCAAATTTCGTGGTATTGATTCTCGCTTATAATATCTCTTTCTTTTGCGAGATCTAATAATTTTCCTGGATATGAAGATTGCGCATCACTTTCCATTTCTCCTAATGGATACGGATCATCTAATCCCATAATTACTTGATTTGAACCTTGACGTTCTATCATTAGTTTTAAAGAGTCGGTATCGTGTACTAACGTGTCAAAATAAATATTAGGATGTCCAACTGCTTTTCTTGGATGTGTTTTTCCTTCAAATAAATCTGGACGACCATCAAAGCCTTGTATTCTTCTACCTAAATTCATTTGCGCCAATTGTCCTCCATGAGCAAAACAAGTTCGGATATTTGGAAAACGTTCTTGCATACCGTTTAAAGTATAAAAATGATACGCATCACCACATTGAGCCAACATCCAAATTAGATGAAAACGCCAATTTGTGTTTTCTAACTTTATCATTTTATCTCCATCATACGGATGAATCTCTATGGCTAATTTATATTTATTTGCCAATTCAAAAATAGCATCATTCTCTTCATCAAACACACAACGCCATTGACCTATAGAATCCATAAAGTGCGTTGGCAAACACAAAACACGCATTCCTAATTGCTCAACACAACGTTCCATCTCCCATAATGCACCTTGAATAAATCCTGGATGCACCACAAATCCACAGGTGAATTTATCGGGATGATCATGTTGTACTTTGGCATTAAAATCATTTTGAAAGCGAAGCGCTTTTTTCATTTCTTCTAAACGCAATCCATTCCCATATAACTGAGAAAGATTTAAAACTACAGCATGATCTAAACGGTTTTTCTCCATCCATTCTATTTTTTCATTTAAGAAAAAACTAGAATCTGTAACAGGTCGCTTCCACCCTTTTTGAAGCATATGTTTACGCTCATCATCTACCCAAAAAATTTCCTTGTCTTTCATAAACTGAGGAATTTGTTCTGGATATGGCAACAAATGCGAGTGACCGTTTATACGTAGTTTTCGTTTCATACTGTTTCCTGCGAAGGCAGGAATCTTATTAATTTGAGTTTCGTTTTAATTGAAAATCAAAGGTTATATTTTTTTTAATCTATCTGAACTTTAGTTGGCGGCTCCATCACAGCACTACAATTTGGACAACTACGTTTTTCTTGATCGCTATAATATGTATCAAATATTTTTGGCATATCAGTTTCAATATTTTTCACTGTAAAATCTTCTTCATATAACTTTGTTACACAATTTTCACAGAACCATAACAATGCATCTCGCATTCCTTCAGGCCTTTTATATTCAATGACCAATCCAACAGTGTTCGCTCCTCTTTGAGGAGAATGCGGCACTTTAGGTGGCAATAAATAAATATCTCCTTCTTTTATATGCACATCTTTTGGCGTGCCTTTATCAATAATTTTTAAAACGATATCTCCTTCTACTTGATAGAAAAATTCTGGAGTTTCGTTATAATGATAATCTTTTCGGTTATTTGGACCACCAACAACCATCACAATAAAATCACCCTCTTTCCATACACATTTATTTCCTACAGGTGGTTTTAATAAATGACGATTCTCTTCAATCCATGCTTTAAAATTTAATGGCGATACTAATTTGCTCATAGTCTGTGTTTTTTGATTCTATAAATCTACAAAGATTTTGTTCTTCCACCATCAACAGGAAGGTTAATTCCGTTTATATAACTTGCTGCTGCACTAGACAAGAAAGTTACTGCACTTGCAATTTCTTCTGGTCTTGCAAATCTTTTAGCAGGGACTGCATTCTTCATTCCATCAGAAACTTCATCAATAGATTTACCAGTTTTAGCAGATTTATTTTTCAATATTTCAGATAACCTTTCCGTTCCAGTAGCTCCTGGAAGTACATTGTTTACCGTTATTCCATGTGACCCTAACTCATTTGCCAATGTTTTTGACCAACTAGCAACAGCACCACGAATGGTATTTGAAACTCCTAAACCATCTAAAGGTTGTTTTACAGAAGTTGAAATGATATTAATAATCCTTCCAAAACATTGTGATTTCATATAAGGGACAACTGCTTGAACCAATACATGATTACATTTTAAATGCTGTGTAAAAGCACTTTCAAATTCATCTAGAGAGGCTTTGAAAACTGGACCTCCTGCAGGACCTCCTGTATTATTAACCAGAATATGAAATTCTAAATTAGAGTTCTCCAATATCTCTTTCAATTCATTCGGTTTCTGAAAATCAGCAACCAAATAACTATGTTTCTGACCATTATTTGGAAGTTCTGATAAAACTTGTTTCAGCTTGTCTTCGTTTCTTGCAAGCAAAGTCACATTAGCACCTTCGAGAGCAAGAGCCATTGCAGATGCTTTCCCGATACCTTGTGTACTTCCACAAACAAGCGCGTTTTTATTTTCTAATCCTAAATTCATATTTATTTGTCATTCCGTACTTGAAGCAGAATCTATTTATCATTAATAATCTATTCATATTTTATACACACATTTTTTGCTTCCGTAAAAAAGCGTAAAGCTTCAAATCCTCCTTCTCTTCCTACTCCACTTGCTTTAACTCCGCCAAAAGGAGTTCTTAAATCTCGCATCATCCATGTATTAACCCATACAATTCCAGATTGTAGTTGATTACTCATTCTCATGGTTCGTTTTAAATCATTCGTCCAAAGTGTCGTTGACAAACCATATTTCACCTTATTTGCCATTTCAAGCACTTCTTCTTCTGTATTAAAAGGCATTATAGTAACCACAGGACCAAAAATCTCTTCTTGGTTCACACGACATTCATCAGTTGGAACTTCAATAACTGTTGGTTGTAAATAATATCCGTTTTCACTGCCTTTGACAGTTACAATTTCACCTCCACACAATACTTTTCCGTTTTCTTGTTTTGCGATTTCTATATATTCGGCTACTTTTTCTAAATGAGGTTTTGAAACCAATGCACCAATATTTGTAGATGCATCACTTGGATGACCTACCTTTAATTGTTTTACTTTTTCTACAAAATCCTTCTTAAATCGATTATAAATTGAAGCTTCTACAAAAATTCTACTTCCACACAAACAAATCTGACCTTGATTGGTAAAAGACGAGCGAACTGAAGTCTCCAGCATATCATCATAATCACAATCAGCAAAAATGATGTTTGGGTTTTTTCCTCCCAATTCTAAAGATAACTTTTTAAACATGGGTGCTGCCACACGAGCAATATGTGCTCCAGTTGCTGTTCCACCTGTAAAAGATATTGCTTTGATATCAGGATGTGCAACGATGGCTTGACCTGTAGTTGTTCCTAAACCGTGCACAATATTTAAAACTCCTTTTGGGAGTCCTGCTTTTGTACAAATCTCTCCTAATAAATAAGCGGTCATTGGAGTGACTTCACTTGGCTTAGCAACTATACAATTTCCAGCAGCAATTGCTGGAGCAATTTTCCACGTAAATAAATATAGCGGTAGATTCCATGGAGAAATACAACCGACAACACCTATTGGTTGACGTAATGTGTAATTGATAGCTCCTTGACCAACACTTTCATGACTTTCACTTGCAAATTGCGTAATTGCATTTCCAAAAAAGCGAAAATTACTTGCTGCTCGTGGAATATCAATTTTTTTAGCGAGTGATAACGGTTTCCCATTGTCTTTAGATTCTGCTGCGGCAAATTGCTCTAAATTGGCTTCTAATAATTCTGATATTTTTATAAGAATTCGACTGCGATGCTCCAATGTGGTTTTTGACCAAGAAGGAAAGGCTTTTTTTGCCGATTCGTATGCCAATTCAACATCTTTACTAGACGAGTTTGGAATTTGACCATAGACTTCTCCGTTTGATGGATTGTAATTATCAATATACCTGTCAGCGACAGGAGGCAAAAACGCTCCGTTTATGTAGTTTTGAATGTTCATTTAAACTTTCTTATAAGCCGTTACTTTAATCTCTACCACCAAATCTGGATGTGGTAATTGATGTACTGCTACTGTTGTACGTGTTGGTCCAGTTTCTTTATCAAAAAAATCAGCATATGCTTTGTTATATCCTGCAAAATCATTCATATTTACCAAGAACGTTGAAACATCAACAACATCTTTTATGGAAGCTCCAACTTTTTTTAGATTTTCATCAATATTTTTTAAGACTTCACGAGTTTGAACCTCTACATTCAAATACTTGGTTCCCATTTCATCAATCACATCTACACCAGCAATTGTATTGTCTGGTCTTCTTGAACTGGTGCCTGAAACGAAAATAAAATCGCCTACAACTTTTGCATGTGGATATGCGCCTCTTGGTGTTACTTTTTTAGTCATACTTCTTATTTTAATCCTGCTGTTTTATCATCATCAAGAATTGAATTTGTCGCTTCTTGTACTTTCTGTAAAGTTTCCTTTAAATTTTTATCATTCAATTCTCCATCATCCAATAAATTCAAAATAGCTTTGTCTTGAGCGCGCCCAAGCTTCATTGCTTTATGATACGGAATATCTTCATTAAATGTAACTAAAGAATATTTTGAAGAATAATCGGTTGGAAAATTACTTTCCAAATCCATTTCTATCATTCGTTTTTGCTTAAATAATGGATTTGCGACATGGTCTCTCATTTCATAATAATTGTCTATCGCTAAATCGGCAATTGCATCTGCATCTTGCTTTCTTTCTTTTTCAAAAACTTTAAAAATAGTTTCCCAATCTCCATCATGTTTATCTAAAACTGCATCAAAAACAGTAACATCTTCAAACGAAGCATTCATACCTTGTCCATAGAAAGGCACAATCGCATGAGCGGCATCGCCCATCAATAAAGTATTATTTTTATAAGACCATGGTGAACATTTTACAGTCCCTAATGGACCTGTAGGATTGTTTAAAAACTCATCCTTAATATTTGGAATCAATTTTAAAGCATCTGGAAATTGGGTTTTAAAAAACTCAGTGATTTTATCTTCAGTCGTTAAATTGTTGAAATTATACTCACCATCATCATAACTCAAAAAGAGTGTGACAGTAAAACTTCCATTTAGATTTGGCAATGCAATCAACATATAGTCACCGCGAGGCCAAATATGTAAATGACCTTTACTTATTTGATGATTTCCATCTACATCTGCTGGAATCTCTAATTCTTTATAACCATGTGTCAAATAATTTTGCGAAAAACTAAACAAGAATTTACGCTCTAAATAATAACTTTTTCGCAGTATAGAACCTGCCCCATCCGTTCCGAAAATAGTATCGGCATTGATAGATAACTCCTCTTCGGTTTTATAATCTTTAAAATGTGCTATTGTATTTTCAATATCTATGGATGTACATTTTTTATTAAAATGTATGTTTACATTTTTATGTGTTTCAGCTTCAGTTAATAATATTCCGTTTAAGTCTCCTCTAGAAATTGAATTGATACATTCACCTTTTCTTCCAGAATAATTAGAAGCAAATGTATTTCCCTCTGTATCATGCACTAAGCGCCCATACATAGGAATACAAACTTCACGTGCTTTCTCTTCAACGCCTGCCAATCTCAATGCTTTAAAGCCTCTATCCGACAAGGATAAATTAATAGAACGACCTGCAGAAATATCAGTTGACCTCAAATCTGGACGACTCTCAAAAACATCAACTTTATATCCTCTTTGAGCCAATCTTAAAGCCAATAAACTCCCACACAATCCTGCGCCTATGATTATTATATTATCTTTTCTACTCATTTAATATTTTTTTTAATCTCTCAACCATTTTATATACATCTTTAAAACTACTGTACAATGGAACTGGAGCACAGCGTATCACATCAGGTTCACGCCAATCTGTTATAACTCCTACTTCCATCAATTTTTGATGTAATTTTTTATCAGCGTTTTTCACTTGTATTGATAGTTGGCATCCTCTTTCATTAGGATTTGAGGGTGTGATAATTTTAATATCCTTATGATTTAACTCGTTAATTAAAAACTCGAAATATCCTGTCAGTTTTTTTGATTTTTTTGTCAAATTTTCAATTCCCACTTCATTAAATATATCTAAAGATGCTCTAATTGCTGCCATAGATAATATTGGAGGATTTGACAACTGCCATCCTTCTGCTCCTGGAAGTACATCAAAATCATGACGCATATTAAAACGTGTTTTCTTATTATGACTCCACCAACCTGTGAATCTGTTTAAAGTTTTGTCAAATGCATGTCGCTCATGTACAAAACAGCCTCCTAAACTTCCTGGACCAGAATTTAAATATTTATACGTACACCAAACCGCAAAGTCGGCTCCTGAATCATGTAAATTCAATTCAACATTTCCAGCACCATGCGCACAATCAAAACCAACAACACAACCGTTTTTATGCCCTAATTTAGTAATTCTTTTTAAGTCAAAAAATTGTCCTGTATAATAGTTAACTCCACCAATCATAATTAAGGCAATCTCATCACCTTGTTCTTCAATAATTTTCTCTAAATCATCATAATTCGCCAATTCTTCTCCTTCTCTTGCCTTCCACAAAACCAATCCTTCGTGATCGTCATAACCATGATGACGTAATTGTGATTCTACAGCATATTTATCTGATGGAAAAGCATCTGCTTCGATCAATATTTTATATCTCTTTTTTGTCGGCTTATAAAATGACACCATCATCAAGTGAAGGTTGGTTGTCAAGGTATTCATTACCACAACTTCCAAAGGCTTAGCGCCTACAATTTTAGCCATACTTTGGGTCAAAAACTCATGATAGGACATCCAAGGATTTTTAGCATGCGTATGCCCTTCTACCCCAAGATTTGCCCAATCTTCTAACTCTTGATTTATATAGTCTTTAGCAGATTTAGGTTGTAATCCAAGTGAATTTCCTGTGAAATAAACCAACTCGTTTCCTTCAACATCTTTTGGTATATGGAATTTGTTTCTGTAGGATTTTAATTCGTCATCAGAATCCAGTTTTTTAGCAAACTCTAATGTAGATTTATATTGGCTCAAATTAATTAAATTATGTTTAACACAAACTTACATATTTAATCCGATAAATATTAATAGAAACCAAAAAATTGGAAGTGATTCTACCCAAAAAGCGCTGAAATATTTTGATTGTTTTTCTTTAGAAAAAATTAAGAACACAGTCGATATTAGGATTACAATTAAACCTATAATCAATTGAATATCGTCAATAGGTTGTTTGAAAAATTCTAAAACAACAAAAAAAATAGCATAAAGAACTCCAATCATTTTTGCCTTTTTAACACCAAACCTTTGAGGCAATGTATTTAAAGACTTCATATCACAATGCAAATCTCTAATGTCAAATGGAATTGTAATTAAAATTATAAAAAGAAAACGCTGAATAAAAGTTAACCAATGATTGATTGATAAAGAAATATCATTTTGAACCAAAGGAAAAATAACTGTAACTCCAGCAAAAGAAAATCCGATAACGAACAATTTTATTCCAGGAACATTACGCAATGGATTTTTTTTAAACGGCAATGGAAATCCATAAAAGAAGGTTAATAGTGCAAACGGTATTAAATACAACAATGCTTTTAACTGAAATTGAATGGCTAAAAAGCTTGCGAAAATTATACTTACAGCAGATATTACGAATAAAACGTTCTTAAATTCAGCCATCCAATTGGTAAACCAATTAACAATATCTGACATTCTATAAAATCTAATAAAATTATACGCAACAATAGTGGATAGAAAAACAAATAATGGCGTTTTGTTTTCTTCAACACCATTAGTTAACAATGTGATTTTGACCAAACAAAGAGCACTTACTGCTATGTGTAAGTTGCTGTAAATATAAAAGTCTAGTGTTTTTTTAAAAAATGACATCACACAAATGTAAGTGAAAGATTGTGAATAATAAAACCCGCTTTTTAAGTTCATTTATTATTAAAAAATAATTATTTTTGAGTCTTTAATTATACATTATAAAATGAGAACAGATTCTTTCGCTTTAAGACATATTGGACCAAGAGAGTTCGAAGTAAAATCAATGTTAGAGAATATTGGTGTAAATTCATTAGATGAACTTATAACACAAACAATTCCAGACGACATTCGTTTAAAAAACCCACTAGATTTACCAAAAGCATTAAGTGAATCTGAATTTTTAGTTCACATTAAAAGTTTAGCGGCAAAAAACAAACAGTTCAACACTTATATTGGATTAGGGTATCATGGAACCATTACTCCTGCCGTTATTCAAAGAAATATATTTGAAAACCCAAGTTGGTATACTTCATATACTCCATATCAAGCCGAAATTTCGCAAGGAAGACTAGAAGCTCTTTTAAATTATCAAACCATGATTGGGGATTTAACAGGATTTAAAATGGTGAATTCATCATTGTTAGATGAAGGAACATCTGCTGCCGAAGCAATGATTATGCTATATAATAATAGAAGTAGAAGTCAAAAAAAATCGGATGCTGTTACATTTTTCATTTCAGAAGAAGTTTTACCACAAACTATAGATATCTTAAAAACAAGAGCAACTCCTCTTAACATTAAATTGGTCATTGGAAATCACGAAACCATCAATTTTACTGACGACCTATTTGGTGCTATTGTTCAATATCCTGGAAAACATGGTAAGGTTTTAGATTACACTTCATTCATAAGTGATGCGCATCAAAACGAGATTAAAGTCATAGTTGCTGCAGATTTATTAAGTCTATCTTTATTAAAATCACCTTCAGAAATGGGTGCAGATGTTGCAGTTGGAACAACGCAACGTTTTGGAGTTCCGTTAGGCTATGGAGGTCCACATGCAGGTTATTTTGCTACTTCTGAAATATACAAGCGATCAATTCCTGGACGAATTATTGGAGTTACTGTTGATGCAAATGAAAACAGAGCGTTGAGAATGGCACTTCAAACAAGAGAGCAACATATAAAAAGAGAAAAAGCGACTTCAAACATTTGTACTGCTCAAGTTTTATTAGCAGTAATGGCTGGAATGTACGCAGTTTATCATGGTCCTAATGGATTAAAATATATAGCAAATAAAATTCATTCTTTAGCGAAAAATTTAGATGAGAACTTGCAGAAAATGGGGATTACTCAAGAAAACAACATCTATTTTGACACACTAGAAGTAAAAGTTTTAAATTCTGAAAAAGTTAAAGAAATTGCAGAAAGCAAAGAAATCAACTTCTTAATTATTGATAAAAATACCATTGGGATTTCAATAAATGAAACAACGACAATTGATGACATCAATCAAATTTTAAACGTCTTAGCGAAAACTGAATCAAAAGATATTTCAGCAACAAAAATAGCTGAGAAAAAAATAATCACCTCATCTTTAGAACGCACTTCAAAGTTTATGCAACATGAAGTTTTTAACAGTTATCATTCAGAGACTGAAATGATGCGTTATATAAAAAGATTGGAACGAAAAGATATTTCTTTAACAGATTCTATGATTGCTCTAGGATCATGTACAATGAAACTAAATGCAGCTTCAGAAATGCTTCCATTAAGTTATGGAAGTTGGAATAACATTCATCCATTTGTCCCTATAGATCAAGCACAAGGCTATCAAGAATTATTTAAAGGCTTAGAAGCTTCATTAAATGAAATTACAGGGTTTGCGGCAACTTCATTACAACCAAATTCTGGGGCACAAGGCGAATATGCTGGATTATTAGTAATTAGAGCATATCATCAATCTCGTGGAGATTCTAACAGAAATATCTGTTTAATTCCTGCTTCTGCCCATGGAACAAATCCTGCTTCTGCAGCAATGGCTGGAATGAAGATTATAGTTACCAAAACATCTGAAAATGGAAATATTGATTTAGATGATTTAAGAGAAAAAGCAGAATTCCATAAGGATAATTTGGCTGCCTTAATGGTAACATACCCTTCAACACATGGAGTTTTTGAATCAGAAATAAAAGAGATTACAAATACTATTCATTCTTTTGGCGGACAAGTTTATATGGATGGTGCAAATATGAATGCTCAAGTTGGATTGACAAATCCCGCTACAATTGGTGCAGATGTTTGTCACTTGAATTTACACAAAACGTTTGCAATACCTCATGGAGGCGGTGGACCAGGAGTTGGACCTATATGTGTCGCTGCACACTTAGCAGAGTTCTTACCATCTAACCCTATTATTAAAACTGGAGGAAAAAATGCTATTACTGCAATTTCTTCAGCACCTTGGGGTTCATCATTGGTAGATATTATTTCATATGCTTATATAAAACTTTTAGGAACTGGAGGCTTAACGGAAGCTACAAAAATTGCAATTTTAAACGCCAATTATTTAAAATCTGAATTGGAAAAGCACTATTCTATTTTATATGCAGGAGAAAAAGGTAGAGCTGCACATGAGATGATTGTTGATTTTAGAGAGTTTAAAGAAAAAGGCATTGAAGTTACTGACATAGCAAAACGATTAATGGATTACGGTTTTCATGCGCCAACATTATCATTTCCAGTTGCTGGAACTTTAATGATAGAACCAACTGAAAGTGAGAATAAAGCAGAGTTAGATAGATTTATTAGTGCTTTAAAAAGTATCAAGAAAGAAATAGATGAATTTGACGCTACTAAAGATTCTGTTTTAAAAAATGCTCCTCATACACTTGCAATGATTACTACAGATGATTGGAATTATTCTTACAGTAGAAAAGATGCCGCTTTTCCATTAGAATATATTAATGAAAATAAATATTGGCCAACTGTAAGGAGAGTAAATGATGCATATGGAGATAGAAATTTAATCTGCTCTTGTAATCCAATAGAAGATTATATGTAATGCCAAATGACAACGTAAGAAATATAAATGTTCAATTACTCTCTGATAATTGGTACACATTAAATAAAATCACATTTGATTATTTAAATGATAGAGGTGTTTGGGAAACGCAACATCGAGAATCCTATGATCGAGGTAATGGAGCTGCAATATTATTGTATAACACCACTAAAAAAACTGTGATTTTAACAAAGCAGTTTCGAATGCCAACGTATGTTAATGGTAATGATGATGGGATGATGATTGAGGTTTGTGCTGGAGTTTTAGACGGTGATGAGCCTGAAAAATGTGCCATCAAAGAAACTGAAGAAGAATCTGGTTATAAAGTTACCAAAATCGAAAAAGTAATGGAAACTTATATGTCTCCTGGAGCAGTCACTGAAATTTTACATCTTTTTATTGCAGAGTATACAGATGAAATGAAAGTTAATGAAGGTGGCGGACTTGATAATGAACATGAAAATATTGAAGTTATTGAAATGCTGTTTTCTGAAGCTTTTGAAATGGTGAAAAATAAAGGGGTTGTGGATGCAAAGACTATTTTGTTATTGCAATATGCCCAAATAAACCAATTATTTTAATAGTTAATAGCCACTAATTTCAACTAAATCGTTTACTTAAAAAAACACCCATTATTATTTTTCAATAATTTATAAAGTGTTATTTTTGTCTTTACTATAATTTATAACCATATGAAACCTATTACAAAAGAAACCTATATAGATTGGTATAAAAACATGCTGTTTTGGAGAAAATTTGAAGACAAATTAGCAGCAGTTTATATCCAACAAAAAGTAAGAGGTTTTCTACATTTATATAATGGTCAAGAAGCTGTTTTAGCAGGAGCATTGCATGCAATGGACTTGACAAAAGATAAAATGATTACTGCGTATCGTAATCACGTTCAACCAATCGGAATGGGTGTTGATGCAAAGAAAGTTTTTGCTGAGCTGTATGGAAAAGTAACTGGAACTTCTCAAGGTATGGGAGGATCTATGCATATCTTTTCAAAAGAACATCGATTTTATGGTGGCCATGGAATTGTAGGAGGTCAAATACCTTTAGGAGCTGGAATTGCTTTTGCTGATAAATATTTTGAAAGAGATGGTGTCACATTGACATATTTTGGAGATGGTGCTGCACGTCAAGGCTCACTTCATGAAACTTTCAACATGGCAATGCTTTGGAAATTGCCCGTAGTTTTTATCGTAGAGAATAATGGATATGCAATGGGAACCTCCGTTGAGAGAACAGCAAACCACACAGATATATGGAAACTTGGTTTAGGGTACGAAATGCCTTGTGGACCAGTTGATGGAATGAACCCTGTAAAAGTTGCTGAAGCAATGCATGAAGCAATTGAACGCGCAAGACGTGGTGACGGGCCTACATTCTTAGAAATGAAAACATATAGATATCGTGGACACTCAATGTCTGATGCTCAACACTACAGAACAAAAGATGAAGTTGCTGAATACAAGAAAATAGATCCTATTACACAAGTTTTAGATATCATCAAAGACAAAAACTATTTGTCTCAAGATGAAATTGATACTATCACTAAAAATGTAAAAAGTGAAGTTGAAGAATGTGTCAAATATGCTGAAGACTCTCCGTATCCAGAAGTAAAACAACTATATGATATGGTGTATGAACAAGAAGATTATCCATTTTTAAAACATAGATAATGGCAGAAATAATAAACATGCCTCGATTAAGTGATACAATGACAGAAGGAGTTGTATCAACTTGGCTTAAAAAAGTTGGAGATAAAATTGAAGAAGGAGATATTCTTGCTGAAATCGAAACAGACAAAGCAACAATGGAATTCGAATCTTTCAATGAAGGATATCTTTTATATATTGGTCTTCAAGAAGGAGAAGCTGCGCCAGTAGATTCTCTTTTAGCAATTATTGGAGAAGAAGGTGAAGATATTTCAGAATTACTTAAAGGCGCTTCTGCAAAAGAAGAAACTGTTATTGATAGTACTACTGAAATTGAAGAAAAGGAAACTGTTACAGAAAATACTACTTCAGAAATTCCTGAAGGTATTATAGTAATAACAATGCCTAGATTGAGTGATACGATGACGGAAGGAACTGTATCGACTTGGTTAAAAAAAGTTGGAGATAAAATTGAAGAAGGAGATATACTTGCTGAAATCGAAACAGACAAAGCAACGATGGAGTTTGAATCTTTCAATGAAGGAACCTTACTATATATTGGTTTAGAAGAAGGCGAAACTGCTATAGTTGATTCATTATTAGCAATTATTGGTGCTGAAGGAGTAAATATTGAGGGTGTTGTTGCTAACTTCAAATCTGAAAAGGAACAACCAAAAACAGAAAATAAACCAGAAGTTAAAGAAGTTCCAAAAGAGGCAGCGAAAAAAGTTGAGGCAATTGCTGCGACTCCTCAAAAAAATACAAATAACAGTTCAGACGGACGAATTATCGCTTCGCCTTTAGCAAAAAAATTGGCTGAGGAAAAAGGAATAAATTTAGCCTCTGTTAATGGATCTGGAGATCATGGTAGAATTATAAAGAGAGATGTTGAGAATTATGTTCCAGTAAGTTCTGGTTCTACAGCATCTGTACAAAAATTTGTTGCCACAGGGCAAGAAGATTTTGACGAAGTGAAAAATTCTCAAATGCGTAAAGCAATTGCTAAATCATTAACAAACTCTAAATTCTCTGCTCCTCATTATTATTTATCTGTTGAATTTGATATGGACAATGCAATCGCGTTCCGTTCACAATACAATTCAATTCCTGATACAAAAATTTCATTTAATGATATGATTGTGAAGGCATGTGCATTAGCATTGCGTCAACATCCACAAGTTAATTCTCAATGGTTTGAAGATAGAATGCAATTGAACAATCACGTTCATGTTGGAGTTGCTGTTGCAGTTGAAGATGGATTGGTTGTTCCTGTAGTAAAGTTTGCAAACGAACAATCACTACCACAAATTGGTGCTGCAGTAAAAGATTATGCTAAGAGAGCAAGAGTTAAGAAATTGACTCCACAAGAAATGCAAGGAAGCACATTTACTGTTTCTAATCTTGGAATGTTTGGAATTGATACATTTACATCAATTATAAATCAACCAAACTCTGCAATTTTATCAGTTGGAGCAATTGTACAAAAACCAGTTGTTAAAAACGGACAAATAGTCGTTGGAAATACCATGAAATTATCTTTAGCATGTGATCACAGAACAGTTGATGGTGCTACAGGATCATTGTTTTTACAAACATTAAAAGGATTTATTGAAAACCCTGTAACGATGGTTATTTAATTTCGACAAACAATACACAAATAAAAAAATCCATTGTTAATAATAATGGATTTTTTTATTTACTATTAACTTGGTTTTATATTCTGATTCACTCTAAATAGATTATTCGGATCATATTTATTCGATGGAGAAAATAGAAAATTAGAGCTATCCCCTTCTTTTACGAATGGGTAATTTATCAGAATCAAGAGCCTAAATATTTACTTAATTTTAATTACCGAGAATCCTCGTTTGTAAAGCAAATTTCTGAATCAATCGAACAAAATATTGACCTTGAAGAAGTAATCCATAAGTATGGAATTTATCTTGTCTTACACTTCCTCCTAGTAAAACAGAATGTTGCTAAAGCAATTCATTAACTCCAACAAATACAGTGCGTTCTATATAATCGTTATACCTAATTCCGTTTATGTAAGATAAAATAAGTTGTTTTTAGTTTCATAAACATAATTTATACATAAAAATAAAGCTCATTTTATATAAAAAAATGAGCTTTATAGTTTTAAATGATAAGTAAATTCTTATTGTTTCATCAACTTCCTAGTAATTGAAGTATTGGATTCATTAT
>TARA_B110000091_G_scaffold197495_1_pt1 | contig 16456 bp, 10 predicted proteins | sample TARA_B110000091 | Tara Oceans TARA_B110000091 (sample SAMEA4397278) | marine metagenome | biome: Polar Biome; feature: [DCM] deep chlorophyll maximum layer (ENVO:01000326); material: water (ENVO:00002006), including particulate matter (ENVO:01000060) such as... | depth 35 m
ACCTTGCCATTTGTTAATTTAGTATTGATTCAAAACGGAACACAAAAGGCAGGAGCCGCTTCTGACCTGGATGGAAAATTTGTAATAAATTCTATACAACCGGGGAGTTACGAATTGAAAGTTAGTTTTGTTGGATATAAAAAATATCAAGTAAATGGGATTATAGTAAAGAGTAATAAAATTACATTCCAAAACATCTTGTTAGAAAATGGAGATGTAACATTAGAAGAATTTACAGTTGTTGACTATGAAGTGCCATTAATTGATAGAGACGGAGGATCTTCTGGGGGAACAATGACAAAAGATGAAATCGCAAAAATGCCAGGAAGGTCTGCAGCTTCTATAGCCGCAACTGTTGGTGGTGTTGCTACTGATGGTAACGGAGCAATTTCTAGTATTAGAGGAGCAAGATCAGATGCTACTTACTATTATATAGATGGAATTAAAGTAAGAGGGTCAGCAAATTTGCCAAAATCAGCAATTCAAGAAGTTGCTGTAATTACAGGAGGTTTACCAGCTAGTTATGGAGATGCTACAGGAGGTGTAATTTCGATTACAACTAGAGGTCCATCTAGTTTCTATTTTGGAGGTATTGAATATGTTACTTCTGGATATAAAATTGGAGATAATACTTATGGAACTGATAATTATGGGTATAACTTATTAGAAGGAAGTTTATCAGGACCACTTTTTATGAAAAAAGATTCAAATGGGAAAAAAACAAAACCAATTTTAGGGTTCTTTATCTCAGGGAATGCTCGTCATATAGTAGACTCAAGACCTTTAGCAATTGATCAGTTTCAGTTAAAACAAGATGTGAAAGATGATATTTTGTTAAATCCAGTTGTAAGAAACCAATCAAATGGGATTAATTACAAGACTGAGTATTTAACAATGAATGATTTTGAAAAAATAAAATTCAGACAGAATGCGGCCCAAAGGAGTGCCTCTATTTCTACAAAAATTGATGTAAATACTGGACCAAATATTAATTTGTCTTTTGGAGGAACTTTAGATTGGGGTAATGGAAACGGATATAACTTTGCAAGTTCTTTATTAAATTCAGAAAATTTATCTAATAGTACTAATAGTACATGGAGAGCTTACGGTAAATTAACACAGAGATTTGCTAATAATGTTGTTGAAGAAGGTGAAAAAGAATCAAAAATTAAAAATGCTTATTATACTGTAATGGTTGATTATTCTAAATCATCAAACAACACAAAAAACACCCGTCATGGAGATAATTTATTCGATTATGGATATGTAGGAAATTTTGATAGACAGTTTGAAAATAATTATGAATATGATGCTTCATCTAATACATACATTCATAATGGGTTTTTAGAAACTTCTGCTGACTTTACACCTTCAGATAAAAATGCTGATTTAGCTGCAGTTACTAGTCAATATTATGATTTTAATAGTGGAAGAGTAAGAAGTTTAGATAATGTACTACAAGGTCAAGCATTAAGAAATGGAGATGTACCAAGATCGGTTTATGGCTTATTTACAAACGTAGGGGTCCAGCCAGGAGGGTATAATTATGGGGAGTTTGGACAATTTAGAGTTACAGCTTCCGGTTCTGCTAATGTTGGAGATCACGCAATGACTTTAGGTTTTGAATACGAACAAAGATCAGATAGATCTTACGGAATTGGACCAATTGGACTTTGGACAAGAATGAGGCAATTGGCAAATAGCCATATTGGAGAGTTGAACCTTGATAGTTATAACGAAGAATACAAAGGAACGTATTTATATAGAACCTACGATAGGTTAATTAGTACCGAAGCACAAACGTTTTTTGATTATAACTTAAGACAATCCTTAGGATTGGATCCAAATGGATCAGATTTCATTGTGGTAGACGCAATGGACCCATCTCAATTTAATGTAGATTTCTTTAGTGCAGACGAACTAACAAATGGGGGGTTTGATCAAAGTTTTATTAGTTACTATGGTTATGATCACACAGGGAAGAAAATTAATTCTAACCCAAGTTTAGATGATTTCTTTACAGAGAAAGACGAATCGGGTAATTTCAAAAGACAAGTTGGTGCATTTGAACCAATTTATTTTGCTGGATTTATTATGGATAAATTTTCATTCAATGATATCATATTTAATGTAGGAGTAAGAGTTGATAGATTTGATGCAAATCAATCAGTACTAAAAGACAAATATTTATTAAGACCAGCAAGAACAGTTGCAGAAGTTGGATCTTTACCAGGAGGTGTTGAGATTAGTCACCCTGCAAATATGGGAGATGATTATGTTGTCTATGTAAATGACATAAATGCTCCTACAGCTATTAATGGATATAGAAACGGGAACACTTGGTACAATGCGGATGGAATTGAAATAACAGACCCTACTACAATTGAATCTCCAAATGGTATAGCACCTTATTTAGCAGATGGAGTTTCTCCAACTGATCAAATAAATTCTAATGCATTTGAAGATTATAAACCTTCTATTATTGTAATGCCAAGAATTTCTTTTTCTTTCCCAATTTCGGAAGATGCTTTGTTTTTTGCTCATTATGATATTTTATCACAAAGACCAACTACAGGAAATAGATTGAATCCTTTAGACTATTTATACATAGATAATATTTCTGCGGATGTAATAAATAATCCAGATTTGAAACCAACAAGAACGATTGATTATGAAGTTGGATTCCAACAAGTATTAAGTAGATCATCTTCATTGAAAATTGCAGGTTTCTATAGAGAGCAAAGAGATGAAATTACAGTAGTTAATGTTGCGGGAGCTTATCCTAAAACTTACCGTTCATTTGGTAACCTTGATTTTGGAACAGTAAAAGGACTTACTTTAACTTTTGACAAAAGAAAATCGAAGAATCTTTGGATGAAAGTATCTTACACACTTCAATTTGCAGAAGGAACTGGATCTAGTGCAGGTTCGTCCCTTAGTTTAATTAACTCTGGTCAACCAAACTTAAGAGCAATCTTTCCTTACAGCTATGATCAAAGACATGTTGTAACAGGAACAGTTGATTTTAGATATGGACAAGGAAAAGATTATAACGGATTGGTATTAGGAGGTAAAAAAATTCTTGAAAATACAGGAGTTAACTTTACAGCAAACTATTCATCAGGAAGACCTTATTCTGCCTCAAAAACGGTATCATCACTTACAGGATTAGGAGCTTCAGTTCTTGAAGGAACTCCTAGTGGTTCAAGAAATCCTGGAACATTTAGAGTTGCAATGCAAGTGGATAGAAATTTCATGTTAAAGTTTGGATCTAAAAAACAAAAATCTGCAGCATTGAATGTATATTTATTGGTAAATAATTTATTTAACACGAAGAATATATTAGGAGTGTATAGAGCAACAGGAAATCCTGATGATGATGGATTTTTATCAGATGCTCAATTCCAAACAATTATTGCTAGTCAAATTAGCGAAGCATCATTCAGAGAGTATTATGCTTTAAGAATGAACAATCCTTTTAATTATTCGTTACCAAGAACAATTAGACTTGGTGTGAAACTTGATTTTTAAAAATATTAGAATATGAAAACTTACAATACAAACAAATTTTTTCTTTTAGGTGTTGGTTTACTTTTATCTTCTGTCTTAACGGCAAGAGAATGGGTGGGAACCTCTTCAAGATCGGGAAGTTCCATAGCAACTAGAGCAGCAGGGTGTGCGCCAGCTAGTCAGAACCGAACATTAGAGTTTAATAACGCGAGTGCCTACATAGAAAACAGTGGTTTATTATGGTATAATAGATCTTTATCTAGAGCATCTTATATCGTGCCAAAAGACGCAGGAACTTCACCAATATATGCTGGAGGTCTTTGGATGGGTGGTGTTGATGCTACTAATCAATTGAAACTTGCTGCCATTAGATTTAGATCAGATGGAAATGATTACTGGCCAGGACCACTTTCTACAACAGCAGGATCAGGAAATGGTGTTGATAAAAAAGATTTTGGTGCAGCAGATATTAATGCAGCAGAATGTGCTGCTTGGGATAAGTTTTTTGTAATCACAAGACAGGAAGTAGAAACTTACAGGTCTTTTTATATTTGTTCTCAAGACCCTTTATGTAACGCTTCAGATGATTTTCCTGGTTATGCAATTCCATCAAGTATACTAGATTGGCCGGCACACGGAGATGTTTCAAAATTTCAAGATTATTACATTGCTCCTTTTTATGACAATGATGGAGATGGCGTTTATAATGTTGCCAATGGTGATTACCCTTGGTATGACATAGAAGAAGAGATTGATTGTAGAAACGATCGTCAAGTAACATTGTTTGGAGATTACACTATTTGGTGGATTTTTAATGACAGAGGAAATATTCATACAGAATCTGGAGGTGAATCAATAGGAATGGAAATAAGAGGACAAGCCTTTTCATTTGCAACCAATGATGAGATAAACGACATGACATTTTATAATTATGAAATGATTAACCGTTCTACTCAAACTTTATTTGACACTTATTTTGGACAAAATGTAGATACAGATTTAGGTTGTGCACAAGATGATTATGTAGGTTGTGATGTAGGAAGAGGGTTAGGTTATGCTTATAATGCAGATGCAACTGATGATAATTGTTCAAATGGAGCAGTTCCTTATGGAGCAAATCCACCTGCTATTGGAGTAGATTTCTTTGAAGGGCCTTACCAGGATAATGATGGTAAAGCAAATCCATTTTTTGTAAATGGTTCTTCTAACTTCTTAACAGAAGCAGTTCCTGGTAATGGGATCGGTTATGGAGATTCAACTATAGATAACGAAAGATTTGGGATGAGAAGATTTGTATATTATAACAATTCGGCTTCGGGTAATCAAAGTGATCCTGACAACCAAATTGAACATTATAATTACCTTAAGGGATTATGGAAAGATGGAGTTAAATTTCAATATGGAGGAGATGCGTATCCAGCACCAGTTGGTTCATCAACATCAGGAGTAGATTGTGATTTCATGTTCCCAAGTAATCCTGCAACAGGAGTTAATACAGACCCAGAAGGATGGGGAACTGGAGGAAATACTTCCGTAGCTGCAGCACCTTGGTCAGAAACATCAGTAGGTAACGCAGCAGGAGATAGAAGATTCTTGCAATCTGCTGGGCCATTTACTTTAGAGCCAGGAGCATTGAACAACATTACAGTAGGAGTTGTTTACGGAAGGGGAACAAGTGGGAACCTTTCTTCTATAGCTAAATTAACTGCGGCTGATGATAAAGCACAAAGTTTATTTGATAATTGTTTTGAGATATTAGAAGGGCCAGATGCACCAAAACTTGTTATTCAAGAATTGGACAAAGAATTGATTCTAACAATTGATCCTACAGCAAACGGAGCTGATATTGAAAATTACTCTAAACTTGATCCAACTATTGATACAAGTCTATTAGATCCTTCGTTAAAAGCAATTAACGGAAAAAACAACTATTACACTTTTGAAGGATACCAAATATACCAATTAAAAGATATTTCAGTTTCGGCTTCTGATATTTATGATATAGATAAGTCTAGACTAATTGCTCAGTACGATATTAAAAATGGAGTAACGCAATTAATCAATTATTCGATTGATCCAGTAATGGGAGTTGGAGTCCCTCAATTATTTGCTAATGGAGCAGATGCAGGAATAAAACATTCATTAAGAGTAACAGACGATTTATTTGCAAAAGGAGATCCAAAAATAGTAAATCACAAAACTTACTATTTCTTAATAATTTCCTATGGTTATAATAATTTCAAAAAATATGACCCAACAGATGCAGGTTCATTGAATGGACAACAAAAACCTTATATCGCAAGTAGAAAAGGATATGATGGATCAGAAATACAATCTTATCCTGGAATTCCTCATAACCCAACACCAGAAGCTGGAGGTACAGTTCAGAACGCAAACTACGGAGACGGAGTTGAAATTGTGAGAATTGAAGGAATGGGTAACGGAGGAAATGAATTGGATTTAACTGATGCTTCTAGACTAGAAATAGCAAGAAACAACAGAGTAGATGAATTAACTTATGCAGCTGGAAAAGGACCAATAGATGTTAAAATTATTGACCCATTGAATTTACCATCTGACGAATACCAAGTTAAGTTTATAAAAGATGGTTCTAATGGATTAAATGCTGCAACATGGGAATTGAAACGATTAAGTGATGACTCAATTATAGTATCGGATAGAGACATAGTTTTAGGGAATGAACAATTATTTCCAGATTATGGATTCTCAATTAATATTGAGCAATATCTTCATTTAAATAGAGCAGTAAAAACTGATATTGCCCCAGGAGCAGGTTCTTTAGAGCTTTCAACTAATTTAATTGATTGGAGTTTAACTTATGAAGACCCATCACAAGCATGGTTATTAGGGTTCCCAGATCAAGATGGAAACACATCAGCAAACTGGATAAGAAGTGGAACACAGGTTGTTGATCCAGCTACACCAGAAGGAGACTACAATGATTACCAAGGTTTAGATGACGAACAACAGTTTGAAGGGATTGCAGGAGGTACTTTTGCTCCGTTTAGATTATTAGGTCCTCAAGCTATTGACAATACTCCAGTTGGAGGAAGTTATGCTGCTGGTGCAGTAGTCAATTACAACGGAATGGGATTATTGAATAGTGTTGATGTTGTCTATACAAAAGATAAATCATTGTGGACTAGATGCTCTGTATTAGAAACTCAAGATAAAACAACTCTAGCAGAGGGTGGAGTGAGTAAATTAAATATAAGAGCAGCAGCTTCTATTGATAAAAATGGGAAACAAGCAGGGGATGCAGGCTATAACTCTGGAGAAGGAGATTTAGTTAGTGCAACAGGGATGGGATGGTTTCCAGGATATGTAATTGATCTAGAAACTGGAGAAAGATTAAATGTTGTTTACGGAGAAGATTCTTGGCTGGCAGGGGATAATGGAAGAGATATGATGTTCAACCCAACATCTACTTTTTATCAAGGACTTGGAAGTGTCGTTGCAGGAGGAAAACATTACTTATATATTTTCAGAAATAATAGCTTATTAACAACTCCACCAATTTTGGCAAATGACAACAATGCAACTAAGTATTATGACGATGGGGCAAGTATTTACAACAGATTGTCAGGAACAAATACTCTAGAGAAACTTAGAGTATGGCGCTCTTGTATGTGGGTAGGAACGCCTATGACTATACCAGGCAGAACTTTTTTAGCTACAGATGCAATACTAAAAGTAAGGGTAGAAACAAATTATGAAAGGTATGCTAACAAAGGATATATTGTTAATAAGCCTTCTTCAAATGTTGGAAATAGTAAAAATGATTGGTATAACTTATATCAATTTAATACAGCATCAGTGGCAACAGGAATTGGTGTTACAGATACAGCAACAAGTGCATTAAAGATGATTAATGTAGTACCCAATCCTTACTATGCTTATTCTAATTACGAAACTAAAAGATTGGACTCAAGAGTTAAGTTGACTAACTTACCAGAGAAATGTACAGTAAGAATTTATAATGTAGGAGGTTCATTAATAAGAACATTTACAAAAGATGATCCATTGACATCATTGGATTGGGATCTTAAAAATATAAATGGAGTTCCTATTGCTGGAGGGGTGTATATTATACATTTTGATGTTCCAGATGTGGGTGAAAAAGTGATAAAATGGTTTGGTGCATTAAGACCACCAGATTTGACAAACTTCTAAACCAGATTAAAAAAGAGTATTAAATTATTATAATTACTATAGTATGAAATTAAAAATAACAATATTATCAATCGCTACTTTCTTTTCTATAGCTGCAATGGCTGGAAATGAAGATAGAATCGGTTCAGCAGGTTCTACCCAATTGCTTATTAATCCTTGGGCAAGATCATCTGCTTGGGCTAGTTCTGGAGGTGCACATATAAAAGGATTAGGTGCATTGCAATTGAATGTAGCTGGTTTGGCATTAGCAGATAAAACAGAAATCGAATTTACCAATACTTCTTGGATGCAATCCACAGGAATTAAATTAAATTCTTTTGGTTTAGCACAGAGAGTGGGTGAGTCTGGAGTACTTGGAATAAGTATGATGACAGTAAATTATGGTGACATTCCAATTACTACAACAGAATTGCCAGAAGGAGGATTGGGAACTTTCTCTCCTACCAGTTTTTTGTTAAACTTGGCTTATGCTAAGGAATTTTCCGCATCAATTTCTGGGGGTATTAACATCAAGATTTTAAGTGAAGGAATTGCAAATGCAAAAGCAAATGGAGTTGCTTTTGATGCAGGAGTAAGATATGTAACAGGAGAAAGAGACCATATAAAAATTGGACTTGCTTTGAAAAATGTAGGACCACCAATGAAATACAAAGGAGATGGTTTTGCTATTGAAACTATAAACCCATTTACTGAGATCTCAACAACTACAGAACAAAGAACAGCAAACTTCGAATTACCCTCTTTAATTAATATTTCTGGAGCTTATGATTTTTTAATCAATGAAAATAATTCTTTAACTGCAGCAGCAACTTTTACTTCTAATTCTTTTCAAAGAGATCAATTTAGAGTTGGAGCTGAGTATGTTTTACATGCAAAAAAAGTAATTGTAATGATTAGAGCAGGATTAGTTTATGAAAAAGGGACATTCTCTGCAATAGAAACTCAATCAGCTTTATCTGGACCAAGTGCAGGTATTTCTATTGATATGCCATTTGGAAAAAACGAATCGACTCTTGGGGTAGATTACTCATTTAGAAATGCTCCGGTACTAGGTGCAATTCACGGAATAGGAATTAGATTAAACCTAGGTGAAGACGAAGAATAACAGTCAAAAAACTTGTTTTAAGCAGGTTTTATAAATAATTAGTATATTTGTGTATACAATAATAAAAGAGAATCGTAAGGTTCTCTTTTTTAGTTATACCATTAGAAAGAAAAATTATGTCTGACATTACATATTACACAGCAGAAGGATTGAAATCCTTAAAGGATGAGCTTTTTGAATTAGAAACATTTGAAAGGCCAAGAATATCTCAGCAAATTGCTGAAGCACGTGATAAAGGAGATTTATCAGAGAACGCAGAATATGATGCTGCAAAAGAAGCGCAAGGGTTATTGGAAATGAAGATCTCTAAACTAAAGAACATTATTTCTATTGCGAGAGTATTGGACGATACAGGAATGGATACCACTAAAGCGCTTATTTTATCTATCGTAAAAATTAAAAATTTAAGAAGTAATAAAGAGGTAGAATATACTTTGGTTGCTGAAAATGAAGCAGACTTAAAAGCAAAGAAAATTTCAGTAGATTCTCCAATTGGGAAAGGGTTATTAGGTCATAGTGTTGGTGACATTGCAGATGTGGAAACTCCAGGAGGGATTATTCAATTTGAAATCATAGAGATATCTAGATAAAATGAGTAGTATTTTTACCAGAATAATTAAGGGAGAACTACCTTGCTATAAAATTGCAGAGAACGATAAGTTTTTAGCTTTCTTGGATGTAAATCCGCTAGTAAAAGGACATACTTTGGTTATTCCTAAACAAGAAATTGATTATATATTTGATGTAGAAGATTCTCTTTTGTCAGAAATGATGATTTTTTCTAAGCAAGTCGCTTTAAAAATTGAAAAAGCAATCCCATGCAAAAGAATAGGAGTTGCTGTAATAGGATTAGAAGTGGCCCATGCACATATTCACTTAGTTCCTATCCAAAGCGCAAATGATGTAAATTTCACACAACCTAAGCTTTCTTTTTCTAAGAAAGAAATGGAAGAGGTATTGAATAAAATTATTGGATAAAATAAAGGAATTTCACTTAAAAAAGTAAACAACAAAAAAAAGGCTTGAAGATATCTTCAAGCCTTTTTTATTATATAATTATATTGTAATTTATTTTGCCAATGCTTCAGCAACTTTCTTTCCAATTTCTGCAGGTGAACTAGCAACACTAATTCCACATTCAGCCATAATTTTCATTTTAGCTTGAGCTGTATCGTCATCACCTCCAACAATTGCACCAGCATGTCCCATTTTTCTTCCTTTAGGAGCAGTTTGCCCTGCAATAAAACCAATAACTGGCTTCGTACTGTTTGCTTTTACCCATCTTGCAGCTTTCGCTTCCATATCTCCACCAATTTCTCCAATCATTACAATTGCATCAGTTTCTGGATCATTCATAAACATTTCAACTGCTTCTTGTGTCGTAGTCCCAATAATTGGATCTCCTCCAATACCAATTGCAGTAGAAACTCCCAATCCAGCTTTCACAACTTGGTCGGCTGCTTCATAGGTCAATGTTCCAGATTTTGAAACAATACCTACTCTTCCTTTTTTGAAAACAAATCCTGGCATAATTCCAATTTTTGCTTCGTCAGCAGTAATTATCCCCGGGCAGTTTGGTCCAATTAATCTAGAATCTTTATCAGTTAAATATTCTTTTACTTTTACCATATCATTAGTTGGAATTCCTTCAGTAATACAAACGATTACTCCAATTCCAGCATCTGCAGCCTCCATAATTGCATCTGCAGCAAAAGCTGGCGGTACAAAAATAATGGATACGTTTGCTCCAGTTTCTTTTACAGCATTTTCTACGGTATTAAATACAGGTTTGTCAAGGTGAGTTTGTCCTCCTTTTCCTGGAGTAACACCACCAACAACTTGCGATCCGTATTCGATCATTTGTCCTGCATGAAAAGTTCCTTCGGTTCCTGTAAAACCTTGTACTATTATTTTAGAATCTTTATTAACTAATATACTCATTTGGTTCTTTGTTTTTAGAATAACCAAAAGTAGTTTTTTATCCTTTCTTTTACAAAATTATGAAAGGGAATATTAAAATTATCCTTTATCCATTCCTCAATCGGATTGAAAAACCTAAATTTGCACATGATTTTAGATTCTACCAATACAATTTGTGCCCTTTCTACTGCTAACGGAATGGGAGCGATAGCAGTAATTCGTGTTTCAGGAAGTGAAGCATTTCCTGTCGTTTCTTCTATTTTTTCTAAAGATTTATCCGATAAAAAATCGCATACAGCTCATTTTGGGGTGATAAAAGAGGAAGAAAATATAGTGGATGAAGTTTTATTAACTGTTTTCAAAAATCCGCAGTCATTCACAGGGGAAGATGTAATAGAGATTGCTTGTCACGGGTCGGTTTATATCCAGCAACAAATTCTTAAACTCCTAATCAAAAAAGGAGTGAGGCTAGCTAAAGCTGGTGAGTTTTCTATGCGAGCTTTTGCAAACGGAAAGTTTGATTTATCGCAGGCAGAGGCAATAGCAGATTTAATTTCTTCCACAACTGAGGCTTCTCATAAACTAGCCATGCAACAAATGCGTGGAGGGTTTTCTGATGAAATAAATGGACTCAGAGAGGAATTAATAAATTTCGCTTCGCTTATTGAACTGGAATTAGATTTTAGTGAAGAAGATGTAGAGTTTGCAGATAGAACCCAATTGAATGAATTATTGGAACGCATAGAGACGAAATTAAAAAGCCTGATAGAATCTTTTTCTTTTGGAAATGCAATTAAAAATGGAGTCCCAATTTCAATTATTGGAGCACCCAACTCAGGTAAATCTACTTTGCTGAACAAATTCTTGAAAGAAGAAAAAGCAATTGTATCCAGTATTGCTGGAACAACCCGTGATATTGTAGAAGATGAAATAGTGATGGAAGGAATAAAGTATCGATTTATTGATACAGCAGGAATTCGTGATACAGAAAATGAGATAGAAAAAATAGGAATCCAAAGAGCAATTGAGAAAGCAGGAAAATCTGCAATTATCTTGTATTTATTTGACGCTAGTGCAGACTTGGAACAAGTAAAAAAAGAATTTAAACTTTTGAAATCTCAATTGACAGACGAAACAATAGATGTAATTTGGGTAGCTAATAAAATAGATTTATTGGAAGATAAATCAAGATTAAGTGCAATCGATTGTACTCAAATTTCTGCTTCGGAAGGAGAGAATATAGAAGAACTGACTCAGAAGATTATTGAGATTACTAATTCTAAGCAATCGCAAGAGCAACAAATTGTTGTTACAAATGTTCGTCATTTTGAGGCTTTGACAAATGCCAATGAAGCAATAGTACAAGTTACTAATGCACTTAACATAGGGGTTACAGGAGATTTAGTTGCAATAGACATAAGGCAAGCACTTCATTTCTTAGGTGAAATTACAGGAGAAATATCTACTGATGAATTGTTAGGGAATATTTTCAGCAAATTTTGTATTGGAAAGTAACCAATGCAAAGTAAACCAATAACAAAACGTATTTAAAGCCTATTATCATTGAGTTAATAGGCTTTTTTGTTGAAACAAAGTTAATGTTTATTTTGTTTTACTTTGTGCTATTAGGTACAAATTTGTACCTTAGTTGTACCTCGTGTAGTTGAGGTACAAAAATTAGGGGTTCAACCCTTTTTATTTTGCACCTATTTGCACTTAAATTAACTTAATGACATTTAAAGCTATTTAATGAGTAGTAAAATTGAAATGCAAAGGATTTGCGAATACTGTAATAATGAGTTTATAGCTAAAACGACTGTAACAAAGTATTGTTCGCATAAATGCAACCAAAGGCACTATAAAGCGAAAGTAAAGGAGCAAAAAATAAATAAGTCTAATTCTGAAACTACAAAAGTTAGGGTTCAGCCTATCGAGATATTAAAGGCAAAGGAGTTTTTAACGGTTCGTGAAGTATCACAATTATTAAATTGTTCTGTTCGTACAGCTTATAATTATATTGATAGTGGAACTATTAAAGCCGTGAACTTGGGGCAAAGAATGATAAGGGTTAAGCGTTCTGAAATTGATAATTTATTTAAAGGGTAAAAAATAAAGTTGTTTTTAACCGTTCACTTTTTTCACGGTTTTCACTAAAGCATAAATACAATGAGTACAAAAGTAAGTTTAAGACAAAAGAAAATAAGCAAAGGACGTAAAAGCCTGTACCTTGATTTTTACCCACCGATACCACACCACGAAACAGGAAAAGATACAAGAAGGGAATTTTTAGGGCTTTATATTTTTGAGAAACCTAAAACACCTATTGATAAAACCCACAATTTAGAGAACCTAAAAATAGCTCAAAGCATAAGGCAGAAACGTGAAAACTTCTTAAACAAGCCTGAAATTTATAGTAAGTACGAAAAGGAACAACTTAAAATTAAAGAATTAGGTGAACAATGTTTTGTAGAGTATTTTAAAAAGTTAGCCGATAAGCGAAAAGCAAGTAACCACGATAATTGGGTTTCAGCTTTAAATTATCTTAATGACTTTACAAATGGCAGTTTGAAATTTGAAGATTTAAACCAAAAGTTTTTAGAAGATTTTAAGGAGTATCTTCTTGATGTTAAAAGTAAAAAAAGCAGTAAATCAAAGCTTGCACAAAATTCAGCAGTATCTTATTTTAATAAGGTTAAAGCTACATTGAAACAAGCCTATCAAGATGATATTTTGCAGTACGATTTAAACGCAAAAGTAAAGCCGATTAAAACAGCTGAAACAAGAAGGGAATACTTAACACTTGAAGAACTTAATAAGCTTGTAAAAACGCCTTGTTACAATGAATTAATGAAGCTTATGGCTTTGTTTTCAGCCTTAACAGGATTGAGGTTTTCAGATATTCAAAAAATGACTTGGAGCGAATTAGAATTTGTAAAAGGGCAAGGCTATATTTTGAAATTTGACCAAAAGAAAACAAAAGGGGTTGAGGTTTTGCCTATTTCAGAACAAGCTTATAGTTTTACAAAAGGAAAAGATAATCCAAGCGAAATGCCACAAAATGAAAAGGTATTTGAAGGGCTTAAATACTCAGCTTATAACAATAAACATTTAGCTCAATGGATAGGAGCAGCAGGAATAACAAAGAACGTAACTTTTCATTCTTTTAGGCACACCTTTGCGACTTTACAGCTTTTTAATGGTACAGATATTTATACCGTTTCAAAGATGTTAGGACATAAAGATTTAAAGACTACACAGGTTTACGCTAAAATAGTTGACGAAGCCAAAAGAACAGCAGCTAATAATATTAAACTTGATTTATAATTATGGAAGAATTAAATTTTAAATACAAAGAATTAATAGGTAATTACCCTCATAGGTTTACTCTCATATTAATAACGGATTATTTCACGAAAATAGAACTTTAGTAAATAAAAGAAGTGATTATATGATTAATTCAGCACTTGAGAAACTTTTTTTAATTGGTGTCAGAGATAATAATGTAAAAGCCTTAAATCACTTTATTAACTACTCTACTAAAGGAATTAATACAACCAATGTAAATAACTTTATTCAGATTAATAATTTAAAAATCACCACAGAAGAATTTAATAGTTTACCACCAGAAACAATGATACAGATTGAAGAAGTTTTGTCTAATCAAAAGAAAAAATAAAATGGTTTATAAAGCCTGAGCAAAACACTAAACAGATTTGCTAAAGGCTTACCGAGAGTCAACCTTTCTTCAAAAAGTTAAATCACAAATAAACAAACATTTAGGTTTTTCAATTTTTATCAAAAACTACAAAAATCAGTCGGTTTTAGTTTAATGCGACAGAACCAATAATACTCCCCCAAACAACTAACCTATTTGAAAGCCCCTATATTTCGGCTTCAGCATCCCCTGTTTTTACCCCTCTATAAAAAGGGACGTTTGTTTGCATTTAAATAATGAAGAATGACATAATTCAAAGAGAAACTGATTTTTAAAAGACAGAGGGAAATTACTAATTTCATTATTAGATAAATTACTGAATTTAATCGTTATTCATTACTTATAAAGAATCAAAGAAAATATTAAGAATTTCACATGGTTTGAAAATTTTGTTAAAAAAATATCAAAAACCAATAAATAAACCGAATAATAATAGTAGATTTGACTTTAAAATAGAATTTATGAAACAAAAAAAACAATAGTAAGTATTTCATTTTTACTCTTAGGTATTATAGGAGGACTTCACGCACAAGAAAGCCCAACTGCCGCAGGAGGACAGGACAAATATCGAACTTTATGAAAGAAGATATTCAATTAATTTTAACCTCTATTTAATATGCTTATTCACAACTTCAAACCACTGAGTTTATCGAAGTGTCAAAGACACCATTTTATTTTCTAATCTGACATTAATGTATCAATATTTTTTAAATCAATATCAAACCCTTATTCTCACTTATTCTTGTTTGTTTTCTCTTTCGCTATCGTTTCTTATATTGAGATGATGCGTTCTATAGTATTAAACTAAAACACACTCATTTTTATTGAGAACTGTATCAATTATGTATCAATTAAAATTAAAATTATATTTGAAAAATGAAAACAACATTAACACTAACCATTTTTTTCATAAGCTTTACGGCTTCAAGCCAGAGACTAATGACTTCAGTGATTTCCTCATTTGGAGGCAGCACCAATAATTCAGGATTGTATCTTTCTCAAACTGCAGGGCAGCAGGGAAGGATTGATGCAACGAATAGTGGTAGTTTAAATCTTCAACAAGGATTTGAGAAACATTTCTTTTTAAATATTGGTCTTGGATACCAGTCTCAAAAGATAGAGTTAAGCTTGTACCCAAATCCAAACCAAGGAAATTTCTTTTTGTCTTCTAATCAAAGAGATTTAAATGCTTATACCGTTGCTGTTTACAATACGTTTGGCAAACTAATTTTTGAAACACAGCTTAGTTATCTAAATAGCTCTGAGATTTCACTCCCATTTATTGCAAGTGGAACCTACTTAGTCAGAGTTTCAACTCCTGATGGTAGTTTAGGGAATTCAAAATTTGTTAAATACTAATAAAAATTTAATCTCATACCCAATGAAACACATTATATTATCAGTCCTTTTATTTTCAGCAGTTCAGCTGTCCTATTCACAAACTAAAATGAGTTTAGGAATTTATGCAGGACCAACTTATTCCTCGTTTAGTTTTATCAATAGTGAAGGAGTAGACCAAAGTGAACTGTATGAAACGTCAGAATTAAAAACGTTTGGTATTCTTTTGAACATTCAAAAGTCAAAACATACCTTCAGGCCTTCTCTTCAGTTTAGACAAGGAGGATCTAAAGCAACAATTGGAGGTACACCAATGACATGGAAACTAAATTACGTTGATTTTCAGGCAGCTTATTTGTTTGAATTATTAAACAACGACTTTGTAAGTCTAAAATTAGGTGCAGGAGGATATGCTGGCTATTTAGCAGGAGGTGAGCAGACCATAGGAACAAAATCTTACTCATTAAATGAACAAGAAGTATTCTCTCCGATTGACTTTGGAGTTAATGGAATGGTAAATACAGAGTTTTCAATTACCAAAACACTTAACTTTTTTGTAGAATATCAAATCGGATTAGGACTTAGTCAAATCGAAAATGATGAGACAGAGCAACAAACCAAGAATAACTACCATGCTTTTAAAGCAGGATTATCATTTAATTTAAATAGGTATA
>TARA_B110000091_G_scaffold12383_1_pt1 | contig 16221 bp, 17 predicted proteins | sample TARA_B110000091 | Tara Oceans TARA_B110000091 (sample SAMEA4397278) | marine metagenome | biome: Polar Biome; feature: [DCM] deep chlorophyll maximum layer (ENVO:01000326); material: water (ENVO:00002006), including particulate matter (ENVO:01000060) such as... | depth 35 m
AAGGGTTGTTATAAATGAAGGGCTTTTATGAATAGTGATGAGAAAGCAACTCTGTCCGCGCTGATTGATGGCGAGTCAGAATCGCTCGAAGAGCGTCGGTTTCTTCGGGACCATGATCCTGCAACCGCTGTGGAAACGGCTAAGCGTTGGCAGTTGATCGGGGGTGTCATTCGAGGTGGCCAGCAGGTTGATTCTGACTTAGCTGGGCAACAAGCGTTGTTCCATCGAATTCAAGCAGAAGTTGCCGCTGAGTCCAATGTGCTTGTCAATGCAGCGCATAAGACTTTCAACGCTCGTCGTCCCTGGGTACTAGGGCTGGCGGCCTCTATGCTGATTGTTGCCCTGGCGGCCTTTATCGTTCCGAGTCTGCAGGTTCCGGCGCCAACCCTTGGGCCCAGTCAGGCCGGATTGGAGAGGCCGGTTGACCCGCCTCAGAGTGTGGCTTTGGCGGCGTTTAATACAACGACCGCAAATGGCGCGGATTTTGATGAGATGAACGCCAACCCAGATTTAAAAGCCTTAGATGAGGTAGGGCGCGCTCAATTGAGGGCTTATCTCAAGCAGCACGATGAATTATCGAAGTTGGGTTCTCGACAGGTCTTTGTCAACTACCCGCCGTCCACGTCCTCAAATTAACGCGCAAAGGTCGATCAGGATGTTTACCCTTGTTTTTAGTCGTCTTCGATCAACTTTAGGGCTCGGCATACTGGCCGCGCTCTTTGTCTGTTCGGCCCTTGGCGAGCAACAAAGCCCTGATGGTCGAGGGCCTGAAGGCCAGGCTCAAAGTAACGGCCTGGCAAGTTCCAAAGTCGGCACTGTCGCAAACCCCGAATACTGGCTAGAGAAAATGGCCACGGCCTTCACGGATCAGACCTACGCGGGTACCTTTACCTACATTCGGGGTAAAGAATTTAACGCGATGCGCATTGTGCACGATGCGTCAGGTGGGGAGGTTCGGGAGTCGATCCTGAAACTCAACGGACCGAAGATTGAGATTCGGCGGTGGGAGGACCAGATTGTTTGCTATCACGATTCTGATCAGCCCGGTGATCTTCGACACAATGTGTTGCTCGGCCCTTTTAGTCATTCGTTTAATACCCGGATTATTGAGTCCAGCCATTTTTACGATTTAGCGCTACATGGAGAGGATCGTATCGCCGATCGCCGCGTCATTAGATTGTCGATTCAACCCGTCAATGCCGATCGATTTGGATACTTGCTTTGGCTTGATTATCAAACTGGATTGTTGCTCCAATCGCATTTAGTTGAACGGGGTCGCGTTAAAGAGGTTTTTGCGTTCTCGGATATTGATTTTACGCCCGATACGCAATTATTGCTGACGGCCATTGACCCGGATCGAACCATTAGCCATCAATTAGCCGATGATTTTATCCAGCAAGACACCAAACCCAGTTTCAAAGTAAAGTGGCTGCCCGACGGCTTTAAGGTCGTGCGTCAGGCCGGCAACCGATTGCATTTCAGCGATGGTATTGTGACGTTTTCAGTGTTTCTTGAGCCTCAGCGCGGCTTGCCTAACCTTGCGACCGAAGTCGAAGGGCGAACGATCGTGACGCGCGCCTTGGGTAATAGCAAAGGGCAGGTTACGATTATTGGCGGATTGCCGGTTAGCACGGCGCAAAGACTTGCCGAGTCCGTGGAACCAATCCTATATTAAGCCGTAAGCGTAAACTACTCGATCCCAGTGGGATCCGGTAATATCCTAGGTGTAAGTTCAAGAGGTCGACTTTGACAATCCCCGCACGGCTGATTAGAGATGAAAATAATGCGCTCTTCGCTGAGATCTCGGCGGAGCAAGCCTGCTCTGGCTGTCACAAAGCCAGCTGTCAGACAAAAGCGCACCGATTCCCGGTTGACGCCCGATTTAAAGAGGGCTCGGTTGCGGTCGATATCGCGATAAAAGACTTTGCGTTGCTTTTGGCCAACAGCTTGGGTTTGCCCTTGATGGGTTTGCTGCTCGGCGCCGGGATAGGTCGATACTGGGGCATGCACGAAGGATTTCAGTTGGGTTTGGCTGTGCTTGGCTTGGGGCTTGGGGCATTGAGCTGTCGAGGGTATGCGCAATCGATGATCCGTATTCGTAGCAGTGAGGAAGCATTGTGTTCGTCATGAGAAAAATAAGTTTAGGAAGCCTTTTTGTTCTGTTGAGTGTGCTCGGTGTCAGTAGTCACACTCGAAGCAGTCTGCCAGATTTCACGAGTTTGGTGACCGAAGCCTCGCCCGCCGTGGTGAACATTACGGCGACTCGCAAAGATCCTGGTTTGCTGGATAACAACCAAGAGGAAGTGCCGGAGATGTTGCGGCGCTTTTTTCGAGATTATCAGCAACGTGGGACCCCTAGGCCGGCAACCGGTTCGGGGTTTCTCATTTCATCGGATGGCTATGTCTTAACCAACCATCATGTGGTTCAAGATGCGGATGAAATTATCGTCGCCCTGAGCGACCGGCGACAGCGAGAAGCGGTTTTGATCGGTGCCGATCCGGTTTCTGATTTGGCGCTCCTGAAAATCGATGCGGTCGATCTGCCCATTGTGACAATTGGATCGTCTCAATCCCTCAAGGTTGGCGAATGGGTCATGGCCATTGGTTCGCCCTTTGGGTTCGAATTGTCGGTGACCGCGGGGATTGTTAGCGCCAAGGGACGAAGTTTGCCGGATGATCTGGGTAACTATGTGCCTTTTATTCAGACCGATGTCGCGATTAATCCAGGCAATTCAGGTGGGCCCTTGTTTAATCTAGACGGTAAAGTGGTTGGTATTAATTCCCAGATTTTTACCCGATCAGGCGGTTTCATGGGGTTGTCGTTTGCCATTCCGATTGATGTGGCGATGGAGGTTGTGGCGCAACTTAAAGAAAAAGGCTCTGTATCCCGGGGCTGGTTGGGGGTTCAAATTCAGCGGGTGGATCGTGACTTGGCCGAGTCTTTTGGTTTGGATCGCGCGGCAGGCGCGCTGGTGACTCGGGTCTTTGCCGACAGCCCAGCGGCGGCGGCTGGTGTTCGTGAGGGGGATATTATTGTTGAGTTTGGTGGCAAGGTCATCGATCTTTCTTCGGATCTCCCTCATGTCGTCGGGCGGTTTAAAGCAGGCTCAGAAACGCACCTTTTGGTTGAGCGCGCTGGAGAGTCGGTTAAGCTATCGGTTAAAGTTGGTGAGCTCGATGCAGACGCGACACCGCTTGCGTCAGGTGACCCCGCCCGTGAACCCACCCAGAATCGGTTGGGGCTTGAAGTCCGAGTGATGAGCGCAGAAGAAAAAGTGGCGCTTGATGCCGCGCAAGGTGTTTTAGTGATTGGGGTTGGGCAAGGCCCTGGCGAGTCGGCGAACATTACCGTCGGAGACGTGATCACCACTATTAATAGCCAATGGGTGGATTCAATTAATGAATTCACCACCGCATTGGCTTCCTTGCCGTCAGGGGTTGCGGTACCAGTTCGGATCATTCGGGCGAAGCAGCCGCAGTTCATTGCGATCAAGATTGATCCATAGCGAGAAGATCAGGGAAGTCTGATGGCGAAATCTAGAGATTTCCATTAGACTCCGCGGCATTTCCTGGGGTTAGTAGCTTTTTCATGGATCCTAAATATATTCGAAATTTTTCGATCATCGCCCATATCGATCATGGGAAATCGACTTTGGCCGATCGCTTTATCCAGCTCTGCGGTGGCTTGAGCGAACGAGAAATGGCGAACCAGGTGCTTGATTCGATGGATATCGAAAGAGAGCGCGGCATCACTATCAAAGCCCAAAGTGTCTCATTGAAATACCCCGCAGCCGATGGCCAGATCTATCAGCTCAATATCATTGATACCCCTGGGCATGTTGATTTCAGTTATGAAGTCTCGCGTTCAATGGCCGCCTGTGAGGGGGCTTTGCTTGTGGTTGACGCGGCCCAAGGGGTTGAGGCGCAATCGGTCGCTAATTGTTACACGGCGGTCGAGCAGGGACTTGAGGTCATACCCGTCTTAAATAAAATTGATTTGCCCCAAGCCGAGCCAGAACGGGTGTGTCAGGAAATCGAAGAAATTATTGGGATTGACGCCAGCGCTGCAATTTCTGTCAGTGCCAAGACGGGTGTTGGCGTTGAGGCGCTCTTGGAAAGCGTCATCGAGCTGATCCCGTCGCCAAAAGATTATCGAGCAGAACCCCTGCAAGCCCTGATCATCGACTCATGGTTCGATAACTATTTGGGTGTTGTGTCTCTTATTAAAGTGATTAAGGGTCGGATCAGAAAGAAAGATAAGTTCATCATTCATTCCACAGGGAAAACGCACCAAGCGGATGCGGTTGGGATCTTCACGCCGAGACGGACAGAAACCGATAGCCTCTCCTCGGGTGAAGTCGGTTTTGTGGTGGCGGGTATTAAAGAGGTTCGGGGTGCACCCGTTGGTGACACCATCGTGAGCCCCGGTGCGGGTACTGACGCCTTGCCTGGCTTTGAGCGGGTCAGGCCCCAAGTGTATGCCGGCATGTTTACGGTCAGTGCGGATGACTTTAATAATTTTCGAGATGCTTTAGAAAAACTCACGTTAAACGACGCCTCATTGATCTATGAGCCAGAAAGTTCGGATGCGTTGGGCAGCGGCTTTCGCTGTGGGTTTTTGGGCATGCTGCATATGGAAATTGTCCAGGAACGACTCGAACGAGAGTATGACCTAGATCTGATCACCTCAGCCCCAACGGTGGTCTATGAGGTGTTAAGCAAGACTGGAGACGTCATTAGCGTTGATAATCCATCGCAGCTACCGGACATGAGTGGCATCCAGGAAATGCGAGAGCCCATTGTTTTAGCCAATATTTTAGTGCCGTCGGAACATTTGGGCAGCGTCATTATGTTGTGTGAGGAGCGGCGAGGCGTTCAAAAAGACATGCAGTTTGTGGGCAAACAGGTCTCTTTGGCCTATGAGTTGCCGATGAATGAAGTTGTGTTGGATTTCTTTGATCGAATTAAATCGGTGTCACGAGGCTACGCGTCCTTAGACTATAGCTTTGTACGATTCCAAGCCGCCAAGTTGGCGCGTTTAGACGTTTTGATCAATGGCGATCGAGTTGATGCTTTAGCGATTATTGTCCATATAGAAGATTCCAGAAGTAAAGGCATGGCCCTAACCAGTAAAATGAAGGAGCTGATTCCAAGACAAATGTTTGATGTCGCGATTCAAGCCGCCATCGGTGGGCAGATCATTGCTCGACAGACCGTTAAAGCGCTCCGAAAAAATGTCACGGCTAAATGCTACGGTGGTGATATCACGCGAAAGAAGAAGCTGCTGGAAAAACAAAAAGCGGGCAAACGTCGAATGAAGCAGGTTGGTAGTGTTGAAATTCCACAAGAAGCATTTTTAGCGGTGCTTAAAGTCGACCGCTAAACGCGTCAGGACCCAGGAGGCAAGGCAATGGATTTGAGTATTAACTTCCCCCTGATTCTGGTGATGTTAACCGGGGGTTGTGGTCTGATTTGGTTGGTTGAATACGTTTGGCTTGCTCCTCGGCGCCCAAAAGCAAAAATCAATCCGGATCAAGGACGTGCCAAACAACCCGTGGTTGTTGAGTACGCCATCTCTTTTTTTCCGGTACTGCTGTTTGTTTTGGTACTGCGCTCTTTCTTGGCTGAGCCGTTCCAGATCCCCTCAGGCTCTATGATTCCAACGCTGGAAGTGGGTGACTTCATCTTGGTGAATAAGTTCGCCTATGGCATTCGGTTGCCGGTTGTTGGCACCAAAGTGTTTGAGGTAGGCGATCCTGCGCGCGGAGACGCGATGGTGTTTATACCGCCTCACCAGGAAGACTATTTCATCAAACGTGTGGTGGGCCTGCCCGGGGACCGGGTTCGCTATCAGAATAAAGTGCTGTACATCAATAATGTTGAGCAGGTACAAACCTACTTAGGGAAAGTGCCCGATTCTCGACCAGCCCAATTGCGGTTTAGTGAGACATTCGGACCTTTGCAACATGAAATACATCGAAACCAATATCAGGATGCAAGAGTCCAGGAATGGTTAGTGCCCAGCGGTCATTATTTTATGATGGGGGATAACCGTGACCAAAGTAGCGATAGCCGTTACTGGGGTTTCGCCTCTGAAGATAAAATTGTTGGAAAAGCCTTTGCGATCTGGCTGCATAAGGAGCCCGGGTTATCCCTGCCCAACTTCTCACGAAATGGTTGGATCGAGTAAGGTGCCGATGATGACCTCTGTAAGAAAGACTGCAGGCTTAGCCTTTAACGAGATTCTGATTTGGTTGTCGATCTGCATCGCAGGAGGTTCGGTTGCCAGTAAATTTGTTCCGGTTTACCTGGATCATCAAACCGCAATTTCGATTATGGAAGACCTTGCGCAGGATCCGGGAATGGATCGGTTAGACCAGCGTAAACTCCAGTCAGTTATTGAACGGCGGTTTAAAGCAAACAACCTGCACGATTTTGTTAAAGAAAAGCGGTTCGAATTGCGCGCTGTTTCGGGCCGATCAGGCGTGGCCCTGGAGTATGAGATTCGCGGCGATTTGGCGGTTAACATTGACTATGTCATCGTATTTGATGACATTATTCAATTGAGCGATTGATATTTTGCCGGGTCAAGACAAGCTGGATCAACTTCAAGCGCAATTGGGTTACGTCTTTAAGGACGTTGCCAGTTTGAAGCTTGCGCTGACCCATCGTAGTGCCTCGGGTCAACATAATGAGCGCCTGGAGTTCCTAGGTGATGCGGTTTTAGAGCTGGCCGTGACCCATCGCTTATATCAGCAGTTCCCAGGGGTTGATGAGGGCCGTCTAACCCGGTTTCGAGCCCAACTGGTTCGTAAAGAGAGCCTGGCTCTGAAGGCGCGAGAGCTCGGGGTTGGCCGACATCTGATTTTGGGGCCCGGAGAGAGGCAGTCTGGCGGTTGGGAGCGAGACTCGATTTTAGCCGACAGTCTTGAAGCGATTCTCGGCGCGATTTATCTGGAGTCTGGACTTAAGGCGATTACCGAGTCCATCGAGCGGTGGTTTGAGATCGAGTTTCAAGGTTTAGATGCGCGCCGCGTGGTTAAGGATTCCAAAACTGAGTTACAGGAATTTCTGCAAGCCGAGGGCATGCCTCTACCAGCTTACGAGTTGCTTCAAACCTCTGGCCTGGGTCATCAACAACGATTTAAAGTCGCGTGTCGCTGCCATTTGCTGGAGACTCCAGCCATTTCAGAGGGCGACTCGATCAAACAAGCGGAACAAAAAGCCGCGGAAACCTGCCTTACACAACTGCGTCGAGAGAAACCAAATGGATGAGTTCGTTACACGATGTGGTTATGTGGCAATTGTGGGCCGCCCGAATGTTGGTAAATCGACCTTGTTGAACGCGTTGCTCGAGCAAAAGTTAAGTATCACATCCAGAAAGCCGCAAACAACCCGGCATCAATTGCTTGGGATTAAAACGGTCCAAAATGATCAGATCCTGTATGTGGACACGCCCGGTATTCACGTGGCGGGCAAGCGTGCGATTAATCGTTACATGAACCGCAACGCATTAAGTGTGATTCGTGATGTCGATGTCGTGATCTTTGTTTTGGATCGGACCCATTGGAACGAAGATGACCAGCTTGTTGAAAACGCAATTCAAAAAACCACCGCACATTTGATTATCGCGGTGAATAAAGTGGACCTCATCAAAGATAAAGGCGCCTTGTTGCCACTGCTGAAGTCATTGCAAGCGCGCGCGCCGAGAGCGGTCATCATGCCCATTTCTGGCGAAAAGCGCGATAACTTAGAGGCTTTGGAAGCAGAAGTGTGTGTTCATCTACCCAAGAGCCCGTTCTATTTTCAGAAGGATCAGGTGACCGACCGGAGTGAGCGGTTTTTGGCCTCAGAGATTATCCGAGAAAAATTGATGCGCCAGCTCGGTGACGAATTACCCTATGCGCTAACGATTCAGATCGATGCGTTTAAAGAAGAAAAGGGTGTGATTCATATTACGGCGACAATTTTTGTTGAGCGTGAGGGTCAAAAAAGTATTTTGATCGGTAGTCAAGGCAAACGACTCAAGCAAATTGGTATCGAGGCTCGAAAAGATCTCGAAGCGCTACTGGCTCAAAAGGTGATGTTGAATACTTGGGTTAAGGTGAAATCGGGTTGGTCAGACAGCGATCGAGCCCTCAAGAGCCTCGGTTATGACGACATCTGATGCCGGTCCCGTGACGGGCTATGTTCTGCATACTCGCAAATATCATGACACCAGCCTGATCGTCGAATTTTTTTCAAGAGACCAAGGGCGATGTTCTTTGCTCTTTAAGGGAATTCGTCGCCAGCAAAAAAAGCAACTGTCGCATCGTGCAGAATTGCACCTGTTTCGCAAGCTGTCTGTTCAACGACTGAGCCGCGGAGAGCTCGCGGCCGCTAAAATATTAGAAAACCTTGGGGATTATGCCCCGCTTGTGGGGCAGGCCGCGATTGTTGGCCTTTACGTTAACGAGTTGATTTACCGCTTGGTGGGCCGGTTTGAGGTTCAAAGCAGTTTGTTTGATGCTTATGACCGGCTGATCCAAACGCTGAGGGTGAAGCCGCTGGATTTAAAAGCGCTTCGTATTTTTGAATTAGCGATGTTAGCAGAGCTTGGTTTTGGCATCGATTTTCGGTTTGATGCGGGCCGGCAAGCCACCATAAAGACCGATTGGCAGTACGATTTCTATCCGGAACAAGGGTTTCGCGCGTTGGCCCGTTCAGATGATGAGGGTTACAGTGGTGCCGATCTAATTGCTTTGGACGATGGCGTTATGACCGATCAGGGTGCGAAAATTGTAAAGCTGGTGGTTCGGCAAGTCGTTCATCACTTGCTGGGCGGTCGACCGCTCAAATCTCGGGATTTGCTGGAGTATCCTCAAGCATGATTATTGGCGTCGGCACAGACCTGGTCTCCATCGATCGGATTGCCCGGGTCTTAGCAAAACATCCGGATCGATTTATTCGCAGGATCTTGAGCGCAGCGGAACAAACCCGCTTTGCCGAATTCAACCCAGGCTCGGGCCGGACAGCCTATGTTGCAAAACAATTTGCGGCAAAGGAGGCGGTGAGTAAAGCGCTCGGCACAGGTATGCGGCAAGGGGTACAGTTCAATCGAATCGAAGTCCTGCGAAACCTGGCCGGGCAACCCTTTGTGCAGTTATTGGCCGAGGCGGCTAAAAAATCTGCAAGCCTGGGTATTGAGCGTTGGCATTTATCGCTTAGCGATGAGGCGGGGTTTGTCGTGAGTGTCGCGATTGCAGAAGGCGCATCGCGGGTCACGCAGGCGTTGTCTCCCACGGATCATGGGTCATAAGGGCCAACAGCTGTTCCCCTTTGAGAATCACGTGACGAACCTCGGTGAGGTTGCCCCCGGTTTTTAACGCGCCTTGGGCGAGCTCGACCGTTTGCTCGAGTTGGCGCGCGCCGGTCAGCGCGAGCGCGCCGGATAGTTTATGTAATGCGCGTTGTGCTGCGCGCAAATCATCGTTGCGAACCGCGGACTCGAGGTCAGCAAGATCCTGGCTAAGACTGGTTTTGAGCAGATGATAGAGCTCCATTGCCAAAGCCGGCTGTCCGCGGACCCGCTCGATCGCAAGTTTTTGATCGAACATGGGTTGGGTTTTTCCGGGCATCAATGCCAGATCAGATGCCGGCTGGGCGATGCCTTGTGGCACTTTTGGGCTGGCTTGCCTCGAAAGCATTTGGTTTGAGATCTCAGTAGGTGCCTTCTCGGGCCCTGAGCGATTAAAGCTTTCCGGCGATGAGTGTAGTTCGTGCGCCAATTGTCGATGCGACACAAGCCTTTTTGGGTTCGGACTTAAACGGGGGTTAAAGGTGTCGCTGACCACGGCTCGCGCGCCAGGATGCTCGTTCAGTAAGTGCGTAAGCCGATGCTCGTGACCTGCGTGACTTAAATGAAGCGCATCGATCAGAATCAAATCTGTGGTGGCATTTGATAATGGCTTATCAGTAAAGCGCTCGATGGGTACCAGCATAAACTTTTGACCCAAGTCGATGAGTAAGCGCGTCAAGGCGGCTCGGTTTGGATCCAAAGCGTAGGTGGTCAAGACAAAGATTAGGCTTTGCGCTTGAGGACCTTTGCTTAGGGCTTCACGACCCAAGGTTCGGGTCATCGGTTTGGCGTAAGGCGTGTCGTTGTGACGCGTCATGGACGCGGACAACGTGAGCTAGACCGCTGACATTCGGTTGGGATTGAGCAAGGCCAGCATCGGCTGGCCGACGACGTTAATCCTTGCCCTAATCGATAGGTCAATTTAAACGCCAACGGAAACCCATTGCCGTAAACCCATTGCCGTAAACCGCAGATGACAGTAGCGCGCCGCCGAGGGGCTGCCGGGACCGTTCAGGATTGGTCTGTTTAACTTCCCGCTTTAACATCTAACGCTAGCCTCTTGCTTTAACCTCTAACCCGATTCTCTCACTTTAACCTCTAACCCGATTCTCTCATTTTAACCTCTAACCCGATTCTCTTGCTTTAACCTCTAACCTGATTCTCTTGCTTTAACCTTTAACCTTTAACCTTTAACCTCTAACTCGATTCTCGCTGGCTCGTTATTCCGAATTGAACTGAGCTTAGAGGCAGTCAGTGGTTCTAGGGAAGACTGCATTCGATTAAGCTTTTGTAATCCATAACGGCCAGTCAGGCAAGGAGCTTATTATCCAGTACCCAACGATTGAGGAATGCGTCGGAGAAACCCCTTTGGTGCGATTGCAGCGTCTGCCCGGGTCGACGACAAACACCGTGCTCGCTAAGTTGGAGGGCAATAACCCGGCTGGCTCGGTCAAGGATCGGCCCGCGCTGAGTATGATCCAGTGCGCAGAACGGCGCGGCGTGATTCAACCGGGTGACGTGTTAATTGAAGCGACCAGTGGTAATACCGGTATTGCCTTGGCAATGGCGGCTGCGATAAAAGGCTATCGGTTGAAATTGATCATGCCAGCGCACATGAGCGACGAGCGCAAGGCTGCGATGCAGGCTTATGGGGCGGAACTGATTTTGGTGACTCAGCAGGAAGGTATGGAAGGCGCGAGGGACCTTGCTCAGTCAATGATGCAGGCAGGCGACGGCATCGTGCTCGACCAATTTGCGAACCCTGATAACCCGCTTGCGCATTATCAAGGCACGGGGCCAGAAATAATGCGTCAGACCAATGGGGAAATCACTCATTTCGTCAGCTCGATGGGAACCACTGGCACCATTATGGGCGTTGGACGATACTTCAGTGAAGTCAAACCCGAAATTGAAATCATCGGCTTGCAGCCTGTCGAGGGTCAAGCCATTCCAGGTATTAGGCGCTGGCCCAAAGCCTATCTTCCAAAGATCTATCAGCCAGAAGGCGTCGATCGTGTGATGGATATTGATCAGAAAGAAGCCGAGCACATGATGCGCCGGCTTGCGCGTGAGGAGGGTATCTTCGCTGGCGTTTCGTCTGGCGGCTCGGTCGCTGCGGCACTGAAGATCAGTGAGACCGTCGAAAATGCAACGATTGTTGCCATTATTTGTGATCGTGGAGATCGCTACTTATCGACAGGTGTATATACCGCTGACTTGGCTTAAAATAACGGTCCGTTGCCTAAACCCGACTCTGGGCCCCTCCACCAAACACTGCCGGCCGTTATTATGCGAAAGAGGAAACTTCCGTTTACCGATGTCGGTCATACTTTGACCATTGAGGGTACCTGCCTCAGCGAAGACGGCCGATATGCAACCCATGGGCTCTTGCCTGGCGAGCGCGCGCTGATTGTGCCTTTGAAGAAGAAAAAGGGTCAATGGATCTGTCAATCCCAGAACATAGAACAAGATCATCCAGCGCGGGTGATCCCGGTTTGCGCTCATGCAGCGCAATGTGGCGGCTGCTCTTATCAGCATTTTGATCGGCCAGCACAACTTGCCTTTAAGCGGGAATGGTTGCAAACGCTCTTCGATCAATGCGAGCCCAAAATTTGGTTAGAAACGCTATCCGGTAAGGATGTTGGCTATCGAAGTAAAGCCCGCCTTGGGGTCAAGCATGTTGCTAAGAAGGGTAGAACCTTGATTGGTTTTCGTGAAGTTGGCTCGGCCTATATCACCGAGATGACGTCCTGCCAGGTCTTGGTTCCTGAGCTTGCAGAACTCATAGAGCCGCTGTCTCGACTCATCGATGGACTTGATAGTCGCAGCAGCATTCCTCAAATAGAGGTCGCGGCATCGAATGGATCCGTTGCTTTGGTGGTTCGGCATCTAACGATTCTGTCGGCCTCGGACTTGGCGGCTTTCGCTGATTTTCAGAGCGCACATCAGGTTATGGTTTTATTGCAATCGAAAGGTCCTGACTCGGTCAGGCCACTTACCGAAAATGCCGACCCGCTGCTGCATTACCGTTTAAACGATCAAGGTTTGGTGTTTGAGTTTCATCCCATGGACTTTACCCAAGTGAATCAAGCCGTGAACCAAGAGATGGTAAACCGTGCATTAGATCTGCTTGACTTAAAGCCAGGCGATCAGGTCCTAGACGCCTTTTGCGGCATTGGTAATTTTTCCCTTGCGATTGCTCAGGCCGCCGCGGGCGTCATTGGCCTTGAGGCATCGACCGCGAGTGTCGACAGAGCCCGGAAAAATGCGCAGCTCAATGGTTTGAAGAATGCGTCCTTTGACGTCGCGGACCTATACAGTACTGAAAATTCATCGCTCGTCTTGCCGCAGATTAATAAAGTCCTTTTGGACCCACCGAGATCAGGTGCGGAGTTGGTTTGTAACAAGCTCGTTGAGATTGCTTGTGAAAAAATAGTCTACGTCTCTTGTAATCCAAAGACGCTTAGGCGCGACGCAGACATTCTTATTGCTGGCGGTTATCAGCTTGATCAACTGGGCATGATTGATATGTTTCCGCATACCGCTCATATGGAATCCATTGCGCTTTTTAGCAGAGGCGCGAGCAATGGTTAAACCAAGAGAGCAACGAATCGTTTTCGAAGCCGGCCAGTTTGATCTGGGTCAATGGTTGAAGGACCTTGGGGCTGAACGCGCAGATTTAGATCTTGAAAGAATTAACCGGGCATGTGATCTGTCAGCGCAAGCCGAAGAAAAGGCGATCCAATTGGGATCGGGCTGGCCATCGGGTCGTAGCAGTTACTATATGGGCTTGGAAATTGCCGATCTTCTGCGAGATTTCTGGGTTGACGAGGATGGCTTGATCGCGGCAATTGTTTATAGAGCGGCTCGAGAGAAGCAAATTACGGTTAATCATATTCGTAAGCAATTTGGCGTAAAGGTTTCAGACTTGGTGGAGGGTGTGCTGAAGATGGCCGCCATCAGCAATATCCATATCCTGAAAAACGAGGTGGTCTTGGGTGAGACCTCCGACCAAGTTGAACAAGCAAAGAAAATGCTCGTCGCTTTGGTTGATGACATTCGAGTTGCACTGATCAAGTTGGCTGAAAGAACCTGCGCTATTCGGGCAGCCGCCAAGGCGGATCGATCCAAACAACTACGGCTTGCGCAGGAGGTCACAGAAATTTATGCGCCGCTCGCACACCGTTTGGGTATCGGCCAATTGAAATGGGAGCTAGAGGATCTCGCCTTCAGGTTCACAGAACCGGATGCCTATCGCCGGATTGCAACTTTGCTGGATGAAAAGCGAACTGTGCGGGACCAGTATATAGGCTCTGTGCTCGAAGCCCTTGAGTCTAAACTTGGACTCGTTAACCTCATGGCGGAGCTTGAGGGTCGCGCGAAGCATATCTGTAGTATTTGGAAGAAAATGAGCCGAAAAGGCATTCCGTTTTCTGAAGTCTATGATGTGCGTGCTATTCGGATTCTTGTCAGCTCTGCGGATGATTGTTATCGCGCTTTAGGGATTGTGCATAATCTTTGGCGCAATATTCCGAATGAGTTTGACGATTATATCGCCAATCCAAAAGACAACGGCTATCAGTCGCTGCATACGGCCGTGATTGGTCCTGAAGGGAAAGTCTTAGAAGTCCAAATTCGAACGGAAGGGATGCATCACGAAGCAGAGTATGGCGTCTGTGCGCATTGGACTTATAAGGAAAAATCACCGACTGACCGGGCGGCTCGTTATGAACGGCGGTTGTCTTGGTTGCGGCAAGTGATCGAATGGCAGGATGAGGTTAAAAACTTGCCTGAGTCGGCGAGCGAGATGATGGCCAACGTCAGCCTCGACCGGGTTTATTTGTTTACGCCTGAAGGCCATGTTATCGATATGCCGCCGGGGGCAACCCCAGTTGATTTTGCCTATAAGGTCCATACTGAAATTGGCCACAAGTGTTGTGGCGCCAAGGTCAATGGGAAGGTGGTATCGCTAAACCATGTTTTGATGTCGGGCGACCATGTTGAGGTGATAACAGGCGCTGAGGCCTTGCCTCGGCGAGAATGGCTGCATGCTCATTTGGGGTATGTCACAACGTCAAAGGCGAAAACCAAAATCCAAGCTTGGTTTGGGCTCCGGGAACGCAAGAAAAATCTGGAAGAAGGACAGCGTCTGGTTGATGCGGAACTGATGCAATTAGGGATCGATGCTGCGCGCAAAGTATTGATTGGCGCGGCTTTCGAATTTTCGGATGAGGAAGAATTCTTAGTAGCCCTTGGGCGGGGTGACCTTCAGCTGTCAGATGTCGCCGAATGGGTGGCTGTAAATGAATTGGATATCCGGGCATCCTCACAACTTCACCTGGGCTTTGAGACCGATCTCGCGCCGACCTTGATTAAAGGCCTGGGTGGTCGTGAGCATGACATTGCAACATGCTGCAACCCCGTGCTCGGAGATTCTATCGCTGGTATTATTAGTGACGCTGGGGTTGTTGGGGTACATGTTCAAGAATGCGTTGCGGTGTTGCAGGGCGATGCGTATGGCCGGTTGATGCGGTTATCCTGGCAAGAGGGTGCACAAGCTGTATTTTCAGTTGACTTAAAAGTCGAAGCCTACGATCGATCGGGTCTACTGTTTGAAATAACGGGTTTGTTCGTCAAAGAAGCCATTAACGTGATCATGATGCATTCTGTTACGGACCAGGTTGCACAACGAGTTGATCTTAATATGACGATTGAAGTTGAATCGTTGAAAACCTTGATTAAGGTTTTGGAGATGATGCAAAAGATTCCGAATGTGGTGTCAGCTCGTCGATTTACAAGTTAAAAATCCATCTAAAAGGGTAAGGGAATATTATGCGATTAATCTTGTTAGGTGCGCCCGGGGTTGGCAAAGGGACTCAGGCACAGTTCATTACTGAAGCCTATGGTATTCCTCAAATTTCAACAGGCGACATGTTGCGACAAGCGATAAAAGATCAAACCCCTTTGGGTCTTCAAGTAAAAGGCGTGATGGATCGTGGCGAATTAGTGACCGATGAGATCATTATCAATTTAGTGAAAGAGCGATTGCGCCAAGATGATTGTCAGGATGGATTTTTGTTCGATGGTTTTCCTCGAACAATCCCTCAGGCCGAGGCGCTAAAAGATGCGGGCATTGAAATTGATCAAGTGATTGAAATCACGGTGCCGGATGATGAAATTATAAAACGTTTAAGCGGACGACGTGTTCATCCCGGATCGGGACGAACGTATCACGTGCTATACCACCCGCCTAAAACCGCAGGAGTGGACGATGAGACGGGCGAGGCACTGGTGCAACGAGATGACGATCAAGAAGAGACGATCCGAGATCGTTTGCGGATTTATCGCGATCAGACCGCGCCGCTTGTTGCGTTTTACAAAACACTGACACAAAAAACCGGTGCGCAGTACGCGATGATTGATGGGAATGGGACAACCAATGAGATTAAAGCGATGGTTCAAAAAACGTTAAAGGCGCTTTAATTCCCGAATGAGAACCCTTAGAGGGTAAATCGCGTTATTTTTTTTAATGATTTCTTTGCAAAAAAAAGGTGTGCAAAGTGAAGAGAATTTTCTAAACTTGACCCCAGCGCATCGATGTTACCCCAGCTCTGAGTTAAGCTATGATTCTGAGTTACGCCGAGGAGATGCTTCATAGCCTAAAATGAGTGAGTCTTAAAAGTAAAAGTCACTAAAGGAGTATTAACCGTGGTTGCAAAAAAGAAACCTGCTGCAAAGAAAAAGCCCGCTGCTAAAAAAGCTGTTGTTAAAAAAGCTGTTGTTAAAAAAGCGGTTGCTAAAAAAGCTGTTGCTAAAAAAGTAGTCGCAAAGAAAGCGGCGCCTAAGAAAGCAGCTGCAAAGAAAGCGGCGCCTAAGAAAGCGGC
>TARA_B110000091_G_scaffold29445_1_pt1 | contig 16034 bp, 17 predicted proteins | sample TARA_B110000091 | Tara Oceans TARA_B110000091 (sample SAMEA4397278) | marine metagenome | biome: Polar Biome; feature: [DCM] deep chlorophyll maximum layer (ENVO:01000326); material: water (ENVO:00002006), including particulate matter (ENVO:01000060) such as... | depth 35 m
AGGGGCGGTGGCGCAGTGCAACATAAGATCCAACATAGCTTAGCCTGTCTGTGCCTTTGGTATCCAGGTCAGCCTTGGCATGTTCGAATATAATTACGCAGGTGGAGTTGAGACCAAGATTGTCCTCAATGTTGGTACAATCAGATTTTGAGAACCAATGATTGAGGCGCGGGGTGGGGTTTTCGTTACAGATGACTTCTACCCGGCTCGGAATGAAGTTGTGGCCTGCACATTCGTACAGATGTGAAAACACCAACTGCTGATGCTCAAAGTGTCCTGCAAAGACATCTGCGGTTTGTCCGCTTGAATTGGGCTGAGTCAAATGCAGCGTCCACCATCTACTTCGAGAGCTACCCCAGTGATCATACTTGCCTCATCACTGCATAAAAAGCTCGCGGCATTACCCATATCCTGTGGCGTGGAAAAGCGATTGAGTGGGATGGTCGCCAAAAACTTAGTGCGCATCTCTGGAGTGTCCTTGCCCATGAAGCTGGCTAATAGTGGAGTTTCACCAGCTACTGGATTTAGCGCGTTCACTCGAATATTGTGAGGAGCTAGCTCCACTGCCATCGCTTTTGTCGCTGTGATCATCCAGCCTTTAGATGCATTGTACCAATTCAAGTGAGGTCGTGGTGATACCCCCGCGGTTGAAGCAATGTTGAGAATAGCACCAGAGTTTTGCTGTTTCAAAAGTGGCACTAAATGGCGGGCGGTGAGGTAGACTGACTTTGCATTGACCGCAAACACTCGATCGAATTCATCCTCAGCCACATCTTCCATAGGGGTCGGCAGGTGAGTTATTCCGGCGTTGTTCACCAATATATCAATATGGCCCCAATGTGCCCACGCTGCTGCAATCATTGCCTGCACAGAGTCATTGTCAGCCACATCCACATGCTGTGCTAAGCCTCCTACCAATTCTGCAGTCTGTTGCGCCGTATCTATACTCAGATCCGCTGCCATTACCTGCGCACCTTCTTGGGCAAACTTTTGTGAGATGCCGGCGCCAAATCCGGAGCCTGCTCCGGTTATAATCGCTGTTTTACCGTTTAGTCGCATTCTAACCTCCGAGTTGTCGCAAATATGATGGTCAAGTCATGCAAAATTGGCAATACTAAACCTGCATTCAGCGATGGCGTCGCTGGCAAGTGGCACAATCCACCTGCGCAAAATGGATCCTGAACGCCGGGATTTGTTTTTAATGAGGTGTCGACATGACCCAAACACAACGCCCAGATTTCCACCGATTTCATAACGGATCAAAAGTGGCTTTGCCCTTTTCTGATGCAGAATACGAAGCCCGCCTTACAGGACTGCGCTCCATCATGGACGATGCCGGTGTCACTGTGGCCATTTTTACCTCGATGCATAATATAGCCTATTATTCGGGTTTTCTTTATTGTGCTTTTGGCCGGCCTTATGGGCTTGTTGTGACTGAAGCGGACTGTGTCACCATTTCTGCGGGTATTGACGCGGGTCAACCTTGGCGACGCAGTTTCTCTGACAATATCACCTATACTGATTGGCAGCGAAACAATTATTGGCGTGCTATCGCTTCTGTTGCTGGGCAGGGTGCCGTGGTCGGCTATGAGGGGGATCATATGTCTCTGACTCAAGCTGCGGCCATGGACGCTTTCTTACAGCCCGTGGTGCGGGTGGATCTTGCTCAGGCTACAATGACACAGCGGTTGATGAAATCTAAAGCTGAGGTTGCCCTTATTCGTGCTGGAGCTGCGACTGCGGACGTGGGTGGTTATGCGATCAAAGATGCGGTGTGCGCAGGCGTGCGGGAAATTGATGTGGCGATGGTAGGCCGCGATGCGATGGAGGCTCATATTGCACGTGAATTTCCAGATGCGGAATATCGTGACACCTGGGTTTGGTTCCAATCTGGCCTTAACACTGACGGAGCGCACAACCCTGTGACAGGGCGTGTGCTGGAACGGGGTGACATCCTAAGCCTTAACACATTTCCAATGATTTCGGGCTATTACACTGCGCTGGAACGCACGATGTTTGTGGAAGAGGTTGATCCTGTTTCTTTAGAATTGTGGGAGGCAAATGTGGCCGCCCATGAGCTTGGGATGCGTTTACTAAAGCCAGGAGTGCGCTGTGCTGAGGTTACTGCAGGGGTTAATGAATTCTTTGAGGAGCGTAATTTGTTGCAATACCGTTCTTTTGGTTATGGTCATTCTTTTGGTATGCTGAGCCATTACTATGGTCGAGAAGCTGGGCTGGAACTACGTGAAGACATTGATACAGTGTTGAAGCCGGGCATGGTGATTTCTATGGAACCCATGATCACAATCCCCAACGGTCAACCTGGCGCAGGTGGGTATCGTGAGCATGATATTTTGATCATCACCGAAGATGGCAACGAAAATATTACCCAATACCCATATGGCCCTGAATTCAACGTAGTTGGTGCTGTATAAATATTTTGGCTACTAAATATTTAGTGAGTGTAGCTTCTTTTTGACCTTTGATGGTGGTGCCTATTTTGGTTTAATGTTAATCTATTTGTCATTGCTTCGGCTTGGTTAATTACACCCAAGCCGAACGCCTGACGAGGGTCCAGCCACGGGTACCTGTGTAAAACGAAGCTTCCAATGTGACTGTTATCAGAAGTTGACCAGCTCAAGGCGCATCACTGAATGGTATCAAGTGGCATGACAATCTACCGTGCTCAATTGGGCGTATGTCCGCTAAAGGAGCCACAGATTTCGAAGTTCATTCTGCGATATCCTCAGCCCAAAGCTTTGGATTTTCCTCAATAAAGCGATGCATTAAAGCACGACAAGCAGGATCATCCACGATAATCACTTCGATACCTTTTGAGCGCAGGAAATCTTCATTTCCGCCAAAGTTTATATTTTCTCCAACTATAACTCTTGGAATGCCAAACTGAATAATGGTTCCGCTGCACATCATGCAAGGGCTGAGCGACGTATATAAGGTAGTGTCTCTATAGGTTTTTTGCCTTCCAGCCTTCCTTAGTGCGTCCATTTCTCCGTGTGCGATAGGATCACCATTTTGGACTCGTTGATTGCGTCCCTGAGCTAATACCTCACCACCTCGTGCCAACACTGAGCCAATCGGGCATCCACCTTCTTTATATCCAGCTTCAGCCTCATTGTAGGCAAGACGCAATAAACGTGTATCATCAGCATTCATATCATGGACTCCTTTGGCTCAAAATAGGGCTATCGTAATAAGGTAATTTCTCAATAGTTGGCTGCCAAGTGCCAGCTTTTTGTAGCTGGTCCATGTGGTTAGCAATTTCTTCCAACGTCGCAAACCAGACATTTTTGTTTAACTGCGTCTTTACAATCCACGCTTCAACCCTTTTCCAACGAGCCAGCCTACCTGTTAAAAATGGATGAATGACCAACATAAAAAAGCCACCAGCATCATATTGCGCATCAAACTCTTCCCAAAACCCTGCCAGCCCCCGTGAGGGTGAATTTACGGGCATCATGTATCCGATCTCCTCAAAATGGGCGAAGGGAGGCCAATCATCAGTGCCCCAATGAACGGGTATTTCATACAATGACCCTTTAGAAGTTTTGAGCTGGTATGGAATATCATCTGCCATCATTGAACTGTCATAGCGCATGTCGTGCTCTATCATGAGATCGACAACTTCTTGTGTGATGTTGTAAACTGGAGCTCGGTAGCCACGCGGTTTTTGCCCGCATATGCGCTGGTGCACGTCTAGGGTCCGTTCAAACCATTCGCGTTGTTGCCCTCGCGTCGTAACTGGGTCTTCATGCAAATAACCATGGTGGCCGATCTCGTGCCCAGCTTTAAGGATTGCATCGGCCACATCGGGATAGGTTTCAATACACCATCCCGGAATGAAAAATGATTGCTTTAATCCGAGCCGTTCATAGGTATCCAGCACCCTTGGTAAGGCCACTAGAGGCCCATATCGACCCATTGATATGGGGTAGAGGCGGTCATAACTATCCTTTGGTTTTGCAATATGGATTAGGCTATCGGCATCCATATCAAAGGTAATCGCAACTGCACATTTAGCGCCATTAGGCCACGGTATCGGATTGCGTATCATAGGCTAGCGTTCCCTAATGACATGGGCACTTTTTGCCTCCCATGAAAGCCAAATTTCAGCACCACCCGAAAGATCAAACTTTGATAATTCGCGTTCTTGCATTTGTACTTTAAATTCTTGACCCCCAGCATTCTCAAGAAAAAGTGTAACCATTGAACCGACAAATTCTTCTGAAATTAGCTTGCAATATACTGCGTTTATACTGGCTGGTTTCTCCAAAGAAATGTGAACAAGGTCAGCGGAGATCACAAAACTTGTATTTTGCCCTTCCATTAGCTGGAAGCTATTTGTTAGCACTGTAAAGCTTCCAGAGCTCGTAGAAATAAGTGCGGTAGATCTCTCGAACGACGCTACCGTCCCAGATAAAATATTATTGCGCCCAACAAACTCTGCTACAAATTGGTTTGCGGGTTCTCGATAAATATCTTTTGGCTTACCAATCTGCGCAATCTCGCCCTCATCCATTATGACAACGCGATCTGCCATTGCGAATGCCTCAGACTGTGAATGAGTGACGTATACAAACGTTATGCCTAACTCCCGCTGTAGATTGGTCAATACAGCTTGCATTCGAATTACTAGATGAGCATCAAGTGCAGACAGGGGCTCATCTAAAAGCAAGATCTGCGGTTCCATTACTAAAGATCGAGCCAGTGCCACCCGCTGTTTTTGGCCGCCTGATAGTGTGGATATTTCGCGATCTGCAAAGTCCAGAATACCAACCTTGTCGAGCCATTTCAACGCACGCTCTTTCCGCTCGGCCTTACCCACACCACGCATTTTAAGACCAAACTCAACATTTTCTCGCGTTGACAGAAATGGGAATAAAGCTAGTGATTGCCATACGAGTGGTGTGTCTCGTTCATGTGGAGGCACATCATTCATCACTTTACCTTTAAGATGAATTTCGCCAAAGCTTGGCGCTTCTAGCCCTGCCAGCATCCTTAACGTTGTAGTTTTTCCACAGCCTGAAGGGCCCATAATAGCTAGAAATTCACCCTCGTAAATTTCAAAACTAAGCTCTTTTACTGCAACAAATTTTCCAAACTTCTTTTGGACTTTGTCAAAAATTACCAGTGCATCGCTCATTGTTAGAAACTTTTCATTTGGCGGCTGGCAAAGAAGATCTGTGCCAGCACAACTAGTGTCATTGATATGAAGAAAACGAATGTGCCTATAGCGTTAACCTGTGGATCGATGTTGCCCTGTACAATTTCTAATATCATCACAGGGAGTGTCTTGTTTAAGCCCGATACAAACCACGAGACTGCGAACTCATCAAAAGAAACGGCCGCTGTAAGGAACAATCCTGAGAATATAGCCGGTTTACAAAATGGGATTATGACATGGCGCATTGTAGCCCATTCTGAGCCACCAAGGTTCCATGCGGCAGCTTCTAGATCAGGGTCCATTTGATTGAGACGCAGGCGTATGACAGCCATCGCAAAAGGTGCTGTCAAAACACTATGTGCAATAATGATAGAATAGATTTGACCTGACATACCAATTTTTGAAAACCAGGCGAGCATAGCCAAAGCCATAATGATTAGCGGAATTGTGGGCGGTAGAAGGATCAAAGCAAGATACGGACCCTTGAAACGGAAATTGTATCTGTAGTCCGAATATGCCGTGCAAAATCCAAGAAAGGTTGCAACGGCAGCGGTACAACTGGAGACGATTAGGCTGTTTCTTGCTGCATCCCATACGTCAGGATCTGCTAGAATTTTTTGGTACCACTCTGTAGAAAAATGGCCCAACGGAATAGTAGGAAATCTTTGTGAGTTGAATGAGAAGATCATACTAAAGATTATTGGTGCAAAAATAAACATAAAGATCAGGATGACATAAACGGTGAGCATAACATTCAAGGTGTGGTTGGATTTCATCATGCACCTTTCCGCTTGCGATAGGCAATCGCGATACCTGTGAATGCGATAGCAAATAAAGTTGCCATCATCATAATGGCAACGACTGCGGCCCGCGGCCATTGTTGACCGGATTTTGTAGTGTCGAGTATCAATATAGGCAGGGTCGTTTCTTGAGATCCTCCTAAATAAAACGGAGCTACGAAATCACCAAAAGACAGGATGAAACAGAAAATTCCAGCAATGATTAGGCCAGTTTTTGACAGTGGAATGATAACCTGCCAGATCGTGGCTAACGGTTTGCACCCAAGATTTCGGGCGGCCTCTATTAAAGTTTTGTCGATGTTTGACATCGTAACCGTTTGTAAAATTAGAACCAGAGGCAATGTCAGTGTCATATAACCAACCAAAGTACCAAAATGCGTGTTCAGCATCGTGTAAGGGCCAAGGCCAATATGGCCAAGAACAGCGTTTACCACACCACCTTCGGACAAAATAACAAACCATGAGAACGTCCGCACGAGGTAGCTGGTAAAGAAAGGGATTATCAATAGAAAGATGGCCCAACGTCGGGTTGTTTCACTGGCACTGAATGCTAGTGCGAAGGCAGCTGGGAAAGCTAAACCCATGGCGCAGACTGTGGAAACCATCGAAATGAGAATTGTATATTTATAGCTATCCCAAAAGTACCCACGCGTCAGCATCTTGTACCAATTGATAAACTCAAACGCTTCAGTCATTCTATAGTTTTTGACGAGAAAAAATGACATGGCCACCATAAAAAGTACTGGACCAACAAAGAAAAAAAACTGCCAGATAATAATCGGCAGTCGCCATGTCAGCGCATAGATTTTGGTGCTCCGGCCAGTACTTATCGGCATACTTTGCTTAAGTCCTTTTCAAAAAGGGGCAGTTTAAACGCCGCCCCTTTGAGCTTCATCTGGTACTTGTCAGGCGTTTTTGTATTCTGACCAGAAGTCGTTCCAATCTTCCAGAGATTGTTGCTGAGGGATATCGCGGTAATGGATGCGACCTTCGTCGATCAGCGCGATCGGATCATTGGCCATCCCAGACATTTGATGCGAGCGCTTTGCCTCAGCTGGGTCCGCCTTGATTAAAGCAGCGCGGCCGGCCTTTGTGACACAAAATCCTGGATAGGCTGCCATCTGCGCAGATTTCACCTGGCCTTCCGGTGATAGCATATATTGGATAAAGTTCCTCGCAAGATCAGCTTTTTGGCTACCTTTGCCAATGGAGTAACTTTCTGTAAACTGAATACCGCCTTCTTTTGGTATTGTTGATGCTACTGGCGCGCCGTCTTTCTCCAAAGGTGCAGTGATCCAATCACCAATCCCACACATGGCTTGCATTTCACCGTTTTTAAGGCCGTTGAATGAGCCCCCATAATCAAAGAAGCCTCCAGCTTGCTTGCGTAGGCTTAGCGTAGTGTCTTTTACAGCATCCCATTTTGCACCATCGAGATCCCAAAGGTTTCCCCCGTTGCCATTATAAAGACTCATCATACCAAGGTTCGGTAGATGCCAGTCGAAATGTCCGACTTTGCCTTCAAGCTCGGGTTTCCAAAAACAAGAATAGCTTTGAGCTTCTTCTTCTGTGATTGAATTTCTATTATACGATACGCCAAGGTGACCACCACGAACCATCATCGAATATAGCTTTCCATTGGCCCAGTGCCCAGGAAATTCTTTGAAGTCTTCGTGTAGCATGTCGTCTAATGGGTAATCCGAAGCTTCCAGAGGTTCGATGTAACCTGCCAGGTTTAGCTGCTGAACGAACTCAGCATCAGATAATATAATATCATAAGTCCCGGGAGGCGATTGCGCGATCAAGGCGAGCATATTGTCACCACCCGCGTAATACTTGGGAATGAATCTGACGTTATTAGCTGCTGCATATTCAGCAACTACGTCAGGCTCGGCATGGCCATACCAGGCCAACATGTTAATATCTATCGTTGAGGCCCATGCGCGACTAACAAAAGGCATAGTCAGAAGGGCAGCACCGCCAATTTTTAGTAATCGGCGACGACTGGGTGCCCCGATTATGTTACTGTTTCTAGACTTTATCATTTTTAGCTCCCCTACGTTAAAGTTCTAAATGAATTCTTCCTTACCTTCTTTTGAAGTCAGTAATTCACTACTGGTTAGATGGGAGGCTAGTGCAACAGTAGTTCTAATGGAAATTTATCGTTTGTATGCTTTCATAAGGAATCCTTATATAAGCGCATCTATAAGTGCCCTTTCGATCTCGTTCACTACATAATGCCCGTTTTCACCCAAACGGGTTTGCCTATAAAAAAGACCAATGTGAAGAGGGTCAAGTTCAGGCAAGCCGTCATCATGGTTTAAACGCTGAAGCCCCTCTATCATGGTAGGCCCCGTTAAACATGAAATGCCAATACCATCTAAAATCGCCTGCTGGACACTGCTGATACCTGGGGTTGAGAATGCAATTCGCCAGCGACGCTTTACCTGTTTTAGGGCTTGTGTCATTCGATCCCGATAAACACATCCGAAGGGGTGAGCGACGAGAGGCATTTCATCAACCTCATTGAATGTTACTCCAGCCGCAGCCACCCAAAATGGCTTTTCCAACCAACTACGATGCAGAAATTGTTGATCACCTCCGGGGTAGAGGCCAACAGCTATATCTAGTTCATCCTTACGCAGCGCATCAATTATGTTCGATGACAAATCACACCGAATTTCCGTTTTTATATTAGGGTTTTGTCGCACTATTCCTGTCAAACAATGTTGCAGCATTCGCACACCATAATCAACGGGCAAACCAACTCGAAGCGTACTACCTGCAGTTGGCCGTTCGAACTGACTGATAGCTATATCATTAAGCCTCAATATTTGGCGAGCATGGCCAATCAGAGCATCACCCGTATCGGTCAAAGCAACACTACGCCCTTTGCGCACTACTAAAGGTTGCCCAACTAAGTATTCTAATCTCTTCATCTGCAGGCTAATCGCTGGTTGAGAACGTCCCAAGAGATCTGCCGCATGTGTGTAACTTTTTACTTCGATAACTGTGACAAAAGTACGTAAAAGTTCGGTCGGTAAGTTTTTCTGAGACATCTCATATCCATTTACGTTTCATATAGATTCATTAGTAGTATAAATTTCTATAATTTAAAAATCCAACATAAAGCTTATCTATGAATCGGAATGACTTTCATAAGCTGTTTAAGACGCCAGGACCGGTTGTATTACCTGTAATCCATGTATTGGACAGCCTGCGGACCCGCAAAAATGTTGAGATCTTACTAAAGGCAGGCGCTCCTGGATGCTTTCTAATAAACCATGATTTTGCACCAGAACAGTTTTTACCAATCATAAAAGATACGCGTGCGGCCTTCCCCTCCTTGTGGATGGCGGTAAACTTTCTAGCAGTTACGGGCAAAGACGCTTTCCCTATACTCGGGCAACTCCAAGCCGAAGGCTGTCAGGTCGATGCCTACTGGGCAGATGATGCGTGCATTGACGAGGATAGCGGCAATGTCCAGGCCATAGCCATTGCGGAAGCCCGCCAAAAAAGTGGTTGGAATGGTCTATATTTTGGTGGAACCGCCTTCAAAAAGCAACGTAAAATAGCATCTAATCGTTATGCTGACGCAGCTAGTGAAGCTTGTAAGTTCATGGATGTAATTACGACCTCTGGCGTCGCCACAGGCCGAGAAGCAGATCTTGGTAAGCTAAAGACCTTCCGGGCGGCCATTGGTGAACGCCCATTAGCCGTGGCTTCTGGGCTCTCACCTGAGAATGCAAAAGACTATGCAGATGTAGATTGCTTCATGATTGCAACTGGCATCAATGAGAAAGATAATTTTTACGATATTGACCCAGCCCGATTGGCTGATTTGATGTTTATCACACGCACCCTTTTTACAGGAACTTCATCATGACAATGTCCAATAAAGGCCCGCGCAACGATCGTTGGTATCTAAATATTATGGCACCTAATACAAAAGGCAAAAAATTTGCGTGGCTCGACCCAACCTCAATTTACATCAACGCTCAGGCTTTTAATGATCTGCAAGATGATCTCCTAGAAGACCTCAGCGACGTTGAATTCGACGTTGTTGCAGGTTTGGACGCGATGGGTTTTGTTTTAGGCGCAGCTTTGGCGACCCGTAGGGGAGTTGGTTTTCTACCAATTCGCAAGGCAGGTAAACTTTGCGTAGAAACTGATAAAGTATCTTTTGGAAATTATTCCGGACGCACCCAAGATATGGAAATGCGTCTACCTGCATTCGCTCCCGGAACACGGGTTTTACTGGTAGACCAATGGGTCGAGACTGGTGGTACGATGGACGGATCAGTTCGGCTTGTGGAACGGCAAGGCGGTGTGATTGCTGGAATGGTAGCCGTAGCTATTGAAGAAAACGAAAGAACCAACGAATACCGCTCACTTTATCCCTGCATATCAGCAGTTATGCTTGGGTCGCGCTGGCAGAGAGAATGTAATAGCCAAACTCTATCTAGCTTTGCGCATTACAAGCCTGAAGCAGCATTCCCACAGTCTCGCAGGTAACATACGGCACTGTTCTTTAGAGTTAATGTGCGGCATGTAAGGTATATACCTTACAAACAGGCTACCCCACACTATGATTCCTTTGCTCGCCCTTCCCCTCCCACTTTTGATTGCCGTGATTTCAGGGTGTAGAGCCGGGTTGCGCGATCCTCAGGGGGCTGGAGAATTCTGGCGGGAAGGGGCCGTTGCGCTGGCTTGGGCGTCGGTTTCAATCTTCTTATGGCATTGCCTTTGGATTACATCAATCTTGCCTGCGCCCTGGCAGGATACTTTGGTATCGGGTGCCATTTGGACAGTAAAGACTAGCGCAGTATGGGGCCCATTATTGGTTATTTTCTATGTGCTTTATGCTATTAAAGCTCAACGTGCCTTGTGATGGTCGAGATTAATTATTTCGTTGATATTATACTCCCAATAGCTACTTTTTTTGTGGTGGCTTGGTGCTTGCCCACGTTCTTGGCACGGTTTGTGTCAATGACCCTTAAGGGCTTAATCATGAATGGGATTTTTTCTACAGGGGTCCTCATTGTCCTAGGCGCTTCTTATATGTGGTGGGTAGGTGGAATTGATGCTGGAGAGGGATCTATACTCTCAGCGCTTTGGCGCAGTCTGCGCTTTGCATTAATCTGGGCACCGGTTCTGGTTTTAGCTTTGATTGTGCAACCGCAAAGATGGAGGCCTGATTTATGATTTCTCCAATAAAACTGGTTGCGATGCCTGAAAAGGAGAGGGAGCAATGCTCACCAAACTGAAATGGATTTTTTGTCTTTGTCTTTTTATGATGGTCTTTGGGCTTTTGCATTATAATTTGCCCCAACGCGACATTGTCAGGATCACGGGTACGGAAGTACTGCGCAAAGACTTCTCTGGGTGGACACGTGTATTTTATGCCAAGCCTGATACAAGAGGTGCACTGTCGTTCAATCGGGATTTACGGCTGCTCAATTCGGTGCAGCCGAACGGAAAGGTGAGTGTCTATCGTAATGAGGATACTGGCTTCGGTTGGCCCCCTTATTTCAAGTTGGATAGCTCAAACTTACAAGCTGAGACTGAAGATGCTATTTCCGATAGGGACAGACCGGAATGGTATGTCGTGCGCCATTACGGTTGGCGCAACACATTTCTGTCGATCTACCCCAACGCAGTGAGCATCAAACCTATATCTGGGCCAAATGTGCAACTGATCCCATGGTTGAATATCATATTTCTGACCGTATTAGCCGCCTTTTTATGGGCGATCTATGTGCGGGTTCGTGGGTTTTGGAGCAGAAGAATAAGCCCAATAATCGAAAATATTGATGCTGCCGCTGAAAAATCTATCGGTCGGATTAGTGGCTGGTTCCGAAATAAATAGAGCAAGTAGCCGTTATATCATTACTCGCCGTAAGGAATCCAAATAGTTTTGATCTCAGTACCAGCATCAAGCCAGCTTAGGTGATCTTCAGGTGCAGCACCGGCCCAAACGCGTTTGATGTTGCTGCTAGCTTTCGCCTTGACTGCTTTGGTTATGGCTTTACCTGACAAACACCAAACGCTGTCAATATCCATGTGCGCCCCAAGATGGGAGGCCAAATTGGCTTGGGCCCCTGTCAAGATATTCACTGTGCCGGCTGGGAGGTCCGAAGCCTCTAAGATATGATAGAAGTCTGTTGCGGCTAAAGGGTAGGGCTGGCTTGCAAAAAGTGTGACCGTGTTGCCCGTGGACAAAGCGGCGGCCATTGGTGTCACTAAGCCCAACAGAGGCGTAGCATCTGGGCACAGTGCCGCAATCCTGCCAACAGGTTCGCGCATCGCCAAAGCAACACCCTGAATGGGTACAGATTTTGCGCGGCCTTCAAACTTATCGGCCCAAGCGGCGTAGGTGAACAGAATGTCAATCGCTGCTTCAACTTCAAATTTCCCACTTGTGGTGCCAGTCATGGTATCCAAACGTGCGGCATAGCTCTCGGTCTGTGCCGCAAGATTTTCTGCAATGTAGTACAGAATTTGCGCTCGAAGATGACCTGAGCTTTTACCCCAGCTAGAGGCTAATTGCGACTGCACCGCGTTGCGGATGTCTTTGCGACTTGCGATGGGGACATGGCCTAACAGCTGGCCTTTGGGCCCGTAAACCGCTTGGCTATATCCGCTATCAGGACGGGCTTGTTTCCCACCGATATAAAGCTTGGGAGTCCGGTCTACCAGCTCTGTGATGGCGCCGTTGCCTGTGAACGCAGCAATAGTTGCAGGACACTTTATGGATGTGGTGGCTTTGCTATATGCTTGCAAACCCTCCCAGCCACCCTCACGGCCAAACCCGCTTTCGCGCACACCGCCAAAGCCGGCTGCTGCATCAAACAAATTAGTGGCATTGACCCAAACGACACCAGCTGCCAGTTTCGGCGCGACGTCTAGCGCTAGGTTGATGTTCTCCGTCCAAACGGTAGCCGCTAGCCCGTATTTAGTGTTGTTGGCAATCTCTATGGCTTCGCTTTTGGTACGGAATGTGGTGGAAACTAAAACTGGACCAAAAATCTCTTCCTGCATCAACGTGTCGGCGGCATGTAGGCCAGTGATCAATGTTGGCGGATAGAAGCATCCCTCTGGAACTGGGGTATTCGCATGGTAGATTTCGCCAGCATTATTAGCTGCGATCAGATTTTGAATTTGCACTAATTGGATGGGGTCTACGATCGCACCAACGTCGATTGATTTGTCCAACGGGTCACCGATTATTAGCTTGTCCATGCGCGCCTTGAGCCGGTGGTAAAAATCATCAGCAATGGCCTCTTGGACCAACAGGCGCGAGCCAGCGCAGCAGACTTGGCCTTGATTGAACCAAATTGCGTCAACCAAACCTTCAATAGCACTGTCAATATCAGCGTCATCAAACACGATATAGGGCGATTTCCCACCCAGCTCTAGGGTGAGAGATTTACTACTGGTTGCGGTCGCATCCTGGATTTTGCGTCCCACAGCGGTGGAGCCTGTGAAGGCAATCTTGTCGACCTCTGATGCGACAAGCGCCTCGCCCGTATTACCGTCGCCAGTTATAATGTTTACTACACCGGGCGGCACGCCTGCTTGCGTACAGATATCGGCAAAGAGCATGGCGGTCATCGGTGTGTATTCTGCGGGCTTCAAAACCACTGTGTTGCCCATGGCTAAAGCTGGGGCGATTTTCCAAGCTAACATCAGAAGTGGAAAATTCCATGGGATGATCTGACCGCAAACGCCCAAGGCCACGCGATCTGATAGGGCGGTTGGCATCAGTTGCGCATGACCCGCATGGTGATAAAAGTGGCGAATGGCCAGAGGGATATCAATGTCCCTGCTTTCGCGAATAGGCTTGCCATTATCCAAGGACTCCATGACCGACAAGAGTCGTGCATGTTTTTGCATCAATCGTGCGATGGCATAGAGCACGCGTGCCCGAGCAGGGCCACCTGATGCCTCCCACAAGGGTTGTGCCTTGCGTGCTGCTGCAACTGCGGCGGCAACCTCGGTAGCAGAGCTAATTGTCATCCCGGCCAGTTTTTCACCTGTGGCGGGATTGCAAACTAACAAGTCCTCGCGAAAGGGGCCCCATTTGCCATTGATATAGGGCCCAGAAATTCCACCATGATCTGCAATCCATTTAAGCGCTATGGTACTATCTTCGGGGGCTGTACCGTAATCCATTGTGTCGAAAATTGTTTCAATGCTCATGGGGTTATCCGATCGGGTGGCGGTGATTGGCAGAATAGGAGCCGGTGAGGTGATGCTCGAGTTGACGTTCAATGTCGCCCAAAAGCGACGATGCACCAAAGCGGAAAAGGTCTGGGCGCAGCCAACGGTCCCCAAGCTCTTCCTTTATCAAGGCTAGATATGTGATTGCGTCCTTGGCTTTGGAAATCCCACCTGCAGGTTTATACCCCACGCGGAATCCGGTGCGGCTGTAATAGGCGCGAATGGCGCGCAGCATTACTAATGTGACAGGCAGGGTCGCATTTATACTTTCTTTACCGGTGGAGGTTTTGATGAAATCAGCCCCTGCCATCATACAAATCAAACTGGCGCGCCCCACGTTACGCAGGCTGCCCAACTCGCCAGTGGCCAGAATGGCTTTGACATGTGCATCGCCGCACGCGGTACGGAAGGCAGCCATCTCATCATAGAGGGCTTGCCAGTTTTGGGTAAGAACGTGGCGTCGTGAAATCACAATATCGATCTCGGATGCCCCCGCTTTCACGCTTTCACGAATTTCTTCTATTCGCAGATGTAACGGTGAAAGTCCTGCAGGAAAACCAGTACTGACGGCAGCTACGGGAATGCCAGTCCCATGCAGGGCAGTCACCGCAGTGGTGATCATATCGTGATAGACGCAGACCGCGCCTGTTGTTAGATATGGCAGGCCAATTTGATCCAGAATATCTTGTCGTGCCGGTTGGAGGGCCTTGGCGCAGAGCCGTTTGACCCTGCCTGAGGTGTCGTCTCCTGAAAGGGTGGTCAGATCGATGCAGCTTATTGCGCGGGCAAGCCATGCGGCTTGATGATCTTTTTTGACAGACCGTCTACCGGGCAAGCTGGCACATCGTCGTTCAATGGCAGAGGTGTTGGCTTGCATCGAAAGTGCCCAATCCAAATCGAGCACTGTGCCCAAATTTCGGGGTTTTGTGGTTTGAGGCATTTGTGCAATTGACGTTGTTTTCTGTTCCATTCAACTTGTGTGCATGGGATTGCCCGACAGTTCAAGTATTCTAACACGTGACAATCATGCTTTACCGAGATAATTGCGAGAAAACTATGTAAAGGTGAGACCATGTCTTTCAACCGTACTATAAAAATAGCCCCCTCAATTTTATCCGCAGATTTCGCAAATTTTGGCGAGGAGATCCGCTGTGTAGAGGCTCAAGGTGCGGATTGGATCCACGTTGACGTGATGGACGGGCATTTTGTGCCTAATATCACCTTTGGTCCTAGTACCTGTGCCGCCATTCGGCCGCATATTTCAACTATTATGGATGTTCACCTGATGATCGCACCCGTTGATCTATATGTTGAGGCTTTTGCAGAAGCAGGCGCTGATGTGATTACTGCACACGTTGAAGCAGGGGCACATATTCACCGCTCATTGCAGGCAATTCGTGCTAATGGTGCAAAAGCTGGCGTGGCGCTCAATCCCGGCACACCAGCCAGCGCCGTTATGCATTTGCTTGATATTGCTGACCTAGTTTGCGTCATGACCGTGAACCCAGGCTTTGGTGGCCAATCCTTTATCCCGTTGGAAAGCAAAGTCGCTGAGCTGCGCGCAATGATTGGTGACAGGCCTATCCATATCGAGATTGACGGTGGCGTGACACCTTTGACTGCCCCGGGCCTTGTGAATGCGGGTGCAGATGTGTTGGTGGCAGGATCGGCAGTTTTCAAAGGAGGCTCGGTTTCCAACCCTGCCGCCTATGGACTGAATATCAATGCAATCCGCGCGGCTGTTGCTTAAATACCCGAAAGCTTTGGATTTTACGTAATAGTAAAACTATCTGTGATGGCAGTATCTCTTTGAAAAAAGTCTGGTTTAG
>TARA_B110000091_G_scaffold126191_1_pt1 | contig 15927 bp, 12 predicted proteins | sample TARA_B110000091 | Tara Oceans TARA_B110000091 (sample SAMEA4397278) | marine metagenome | biome: Polar Biome; feature: [DCM] deep chlorophyll maximum layer (ENVO:01000326); material: water (ENVO:00002006), including particulate matter (ENVO:01000060) such as... | depth 35 m
AATATCTTTTTTCGTTTCTAAAACTATTTTAAGGACACAACTAAAAGTACTTATGCGCAAATAACCTTTGTATTAACTCAATGCTATGGTAATGTTACTCTTTTAATTAAATTTGTCTTGATAAATTAATGAGAATATATAATTCAAAAGACGCTAATGGTTTAACCTTGTGTTTTTAAAAAATAGGTTTGAATTTTACAACCCTAAACTTGTAAATTTCAAGACTTATTAATCGAGGGATTTTTTTTGAGTAACACTAAACAAACTTCAATTTATACTAGCCGAAATTTCGGTTTAACAAAAGGTAGCTTTTGGGCCGTTGTTGGCTTATCTGTGTGTGCAATTATCACATTTTCTACCTTGTATTTCTCGTACCAAAATCAAGAGAAGTATGCTTTAAATCAAATAAACCAACAGGAAAAACAAAGACTTCTTCTGGCAGAACAAAAATCTGAGAATACAGATTCTATTGAAAACGAAAATTTATCGAATAATCCATCTCAATTATTATTTGTAAAATCAGAAGACAAACCAAAAACCATTTCTAATCCAACATTTATTGTTGAATTAGCGCAGTCAAAAAGTAATATTGCAGATAAAATTATTCTTTCGGCGTCGATTCCAAAATTTGAAAAAGCATCAGTTAATGAAAATGGAAAAGAAGGGAATTCTAATTCATTAGTTAACCCCGCCAATATTATCTCAAATTCAAAAAACTTAACTTTTTTAAAATTATCTCTCCTTTCATTTGGATTCAATTCTAGTTTTAGCAATAACTTATTTCCTCATGAAACTAATACTGAATTCACAAAATCTAAATTTCGCAAATATTTAAACTGGTTTACAGGCATTTCGGGGGGTAAAGGCTATTACACAAACACTAAAAACTATTCAAATGTTGTGGAATCACAATTATCTGACCTCCATTACAATTTAGAAGATTCGAAATTAATTTCTACTCAGCACCAAGGAAACCAGAATTTCAACATTGGAGTATTTGGTGGAATTCAATTGTTCAAGCGTTTGGATATTGAAGTTGGCTTGGTTTACAACCATTCAAACGTTAGGTTTACATGTATTTACCAGAATATACTTAAACAGGAGTTTACCTATGTCGAATGGATTCCTACTGGAGAATCTGGAGGACCAAATGGTCAGCTAATTTATAAACCACAAAATGTGGTTGATAATTATCTAGTAACAAATCAAGACACAATAACAACACAGGCTAATAATTACCAAATAGAAATTCCTCTGTTATTTCGCTATCACTTCCGATTCAATAAACTATCTGTATTTGCCACTTTAGGGAGTTCCGCAATTGTTTACAGTAGTTACCAAGTAAGTACGGTTAATTCATCTAATGGAGAGTTATTTTCGGCCGTATCCAATGATCAATTTGGAGTGGTTCAATTGAACGCCATTTTTGGTGCCGGAATTTCTTACCGCTTAATGGGTGGGCTTGAACTTAAACTTGAACCTATGTTTAGACAAAAAATTAAATCTCAAGATGAATTTCTCCGCGATTTCAAATCAAATTCGGGTAGTCTAAACGCAGGATTGACGTATCGATTTTAGGTTAGAGTTTTACTTCTTTTTTTCTTTTTTTTCTCAAATTTATATTTATCATCTCTACTCCCATGGAGAAGAAAACGGCAAAATAAATATATCCTTTCGGCACGTTTTGCCCTGCGGCATCTAATATTAGCATAAACCCAATAAGTATTAAAAAAGAAAGAGCCAATACTTCAAGTGTAGGGTGAGCAGCAATAAATTTAGCTATTTTTCCAGCAAAGGACATCATAACAAACATAGAAATCAACACAGCACATATCATTATCCCAACCTCATTGGTTAGTCCAACTGCGGTCAATATTGAATCAAAAGAAAATATTATATCCATCGCTACTATTTGACTTAAAATAGCTCCAACACTTTTCACTACTTTATTTGATTCATGGTCTTCTTCTCCACCTTCTATTTTATGATGAATTTCGCTGGTACTTTTAGAAATAAGAAAAAGACCACCACCCAATAAAATTAAATCTCTAATACTTACCGCATGTTCGAAAATAGTAAACAAAGGTTCAGATGCACCAATTATCCATGTTATTCCCAAAAGTAATCCTACTCTAAAAAACATGGCCAAAAACAAACCTGTATTCCGAATTTTATCCCTTTTCTCTTCTGGCAGTTTGTTCGCCAATATGGAAATGAAAATTATATTATCCACTCCTAAAACTATTTCCAAAAAGGTAAGTGTGCCAAGAGCAATATATGTTTCTGCATGAAAAAAAACTTCAAACATTTAGCTGTCTATTATTTAAGTTTATAATTAGTGTAGTTCAAGTTTGGACCAAAGTAATACAAAACTTTTTATCTGAATTAATTTTACTCATACAAACCTGGTCTTTCGTTAAAAAAAAATACCAAAAAAGAACCACTTATCCTAAAAATAAATTTTCTGATATTTGGCGGAAGCTTACGAGAAAAAAAGAAGACAAAGAAAAGACTATGAAAAATCACAAACTAGCCCTTAAAAACAATCCTCCCAAAAATCAAATTTCGCGATTAGAAGGGTTGGGAAAATAAAACCATCCTTATTCCTAATTGCCTTTAAGTGAGCAGAAAGCCAACTATAGCACTAGAGTTTTCACTTCGTTTAAAAGGTTAGAGATTATTAAAAATTACTTAAACATCCCACCCAATCCGCCTAATCCTGGAATATTTGGCAGGGCTTCTTTCGCTACCACAGACATTTCTAGCTCATAAATTCCTCGAGCTTTATCTAAGGCTTCGTTAGTTGCAATTTGAATGTGTCTGCATAATTCAGCATGGCTAAATTCTTTAGCTTCATCTTTCAATATTATTTGCATTATTCTGCTGTTTGCAGAAGACACCACTTTTGCATAACCTCCTGAGGACCCTTCAACATATACAGAATCAAGACGAACTTTCGTTTCTTCCGCCTTTCTTTTAGCTTCTTCTAACTTTTCTTTAATTGCTCCTACACCAAACATCTACTCTGAATATCCTTTTATTAGTATATCTAATATTTCCCCAGCGGCTTTTGGGATTTTGGTTCCAGGACCAAAAATACCTGCCACTCCACACTTAAAAAGATAATCGTAATCTTGAGCAGGAATAACCCCACCTGCAATTACCATAATATCTTCTCTTTTTAATTTCTTTAATTCCTCTAAAACTTGAGGTACAAGAGTTTTATGCCCTCCAGCAAGGGAAGAAACTCCCAGAATATGTACATCATTTTCTATGGCTTGTTGCGCTGCCTCGGCTGGCGTTTGAAATAAAGGGCCAATATCCACATCAAAACCAATATCTGCAAATGAAGTAGCTATAACTTTAGCCCCCCTATCGTGACCATCTTGGCCCATTTTAGCAATCATTATTCTAGGGCGTCTGCCATCAATCTTAGCAAAAACATCTGCCTTTTCTTCGGCCATTTTAAACTCTTTGTCTCCCATAACTTCTTTTGAATAAACCCCGCTAAAAGATTGGACATTTGCTTTGTAACGCCCAAAATATTTTTCCATAGCATCCGAAATCTCACCCAATGAAGCACGGTTTCTTGCACATTCAATTGCTATTTCAAGTAAATTACCAACACCAGAACTAGCTGCCTTTGACAATTTATCTAAAGAATTTTGAGTAGCCTCTTCTTTGCGTTCTGCCCTCAGCTTTTTCAATCGTTCTATTTGAGCCAACCGGACTTTGGTGTTCTCAACTTCTCGAATTTCTATATCTTCATTACTTTCTGTTTGGTATCGATTTACCCCTACAATTATATCTTGATCAGAATCAATTCTAGCTTGTTTTTTAGCAGAAGCTTCTTCAATTCTCAATTTAGGTAAACCCGTTTCAATAGCTTTAGACATTCCACCCAGATCCTCTACTTCTTGAATTAATTCCCAAGCTCGATGAGCCAAATCGTGTGTTAATTTTTCTACATAATAAGAACCTGCCCAAGGATCAATTACTTTGGTAATATTAGTTTCTTCCTGAATATATATTTGGGTATTTCGAGCAATTCTTGCCGAAAAATCAGTAGGTAAAGCAATTGCCTCATCTAGCGCATTCGTATGTAAAGATTGGGTTCCACCTAGTGTTGCTCCCATTGCTTCAATACAAGTTCTAGCTACATTATTATATGGATCTTGTTCTGTTAAACTCCATCCACTTGTTTGGCAATGTGTCCGCAGAGCTAAGCTTTTAGGGTTTTTAGGATTAAATTGTTTTACGATTTTAGCCCAAAGCATTCGTGCAGCACGCATTTTGGCTATTTCCATAAAATGGTTCATGCCTACTGCCCAAAAGAATGAAAGGCGCGGTGCAAAACTGTCGATATCCAAACCGGCATTTAAACCAGCCCTTAAATAATCTAAACCATCTGCCAGTGTATAAGCCAATTCAATGTCATTACTTGCACCAGCTTCTTGCATATGATATCCAGAAATACTGATGGAATTGTATTTTGGCATGTGCTGAGATGTATATTTAAAAATGTCGGAAATAATGCGCATGGAAGGTGAAGGTGGATAAATATAAGTGTTGCGAACCATAAACTCTTTAAGAATATCATTTTGGATAGTTCCCGAAAGCTGATCTTGTTTTACGCCCTGTTCTTCAGCTGCTACGATATAAAAAGCCAAAATTGGAATTACGGCACCATTCATAGTCATACTTACCGACATTTTATCCAATGGAATTTGATCAAAAAGAATTTCCATATCTAATATGGAATCGATAGCTACTCCGGCCATGCCAACATCACCCACCACTCGAGGATGATCTGAATCGTAACCTCGATGCGTAGCTAAATCAAAAGCTACGGATAGCCCTTTTTGACCTGCCGCAAGATTTTTTCGGTAAAATGCATTTGAATCTTCCGCTGTACTAAAACCTGCATACTGTCTAATGGTCCAAGGTCTTGAAGCATACATACTACTATAAGGCCCACGTAAATAAGGTGCTTGCCCTGCTCCAAAACTCAAATGCTCTAAGTCTTCAATGTCCTTTTTTGAATACAGGTTTGAAATTTCAATTTGTTCTGGTGAATCCCATTTTTCACCTCCAAATTTCGCTTTCCATTCTTCAACATTTTCCACTGAATCAGATACTTGAAACGGAATATTTGAAAAGTCTATTCTCATGAGTTTGCCTCCTCTAATTCTTTTTGTAATCGAATTTCTTCCTCTTTACCAACTAATCGAATAAGCTCAATTGGTGCAAATTTATTTTCTATTTGGCTAGTTTCTATTGTTATATCATTCAATTCATCTAGCATATTTTCTTCCATGTTCGGAAAAATATTTACACCTAATATTTTGGTGGCCCCAGAATTAAACAAGTCCAATTGAACTTGAGCATCTTCTTTTAGTTCTCTATTCAGATTTCCAGAATTCATTAAACCAATAAAGCCACCTTTCTTTTCTATTTTTCTGAATTTTTTCCATGCCTTTTGAGCAAGCTTGTCAGTCAAGTTTTCGATATAGTAGGAGCCGCCTGCTGGGTCAATTACTTCATCAAAATAGGTTTCTTCTTTAAGCAATAACTGAACGTTTCTTGCAATTCTTTTAGAAAAATAATCTCCGTTTTTCCATGCTGTGTTATATGGCAAAACACGAAGAATATCACATCCCCCCAAAACAGCAGACATGGCTTGGGTAGTTGATCTGAGCATATTTACTTTTGAGTCGTAAACGGTACTTAAAAACTGGGAAGTATGAGAATGAATAATTGCGGTTTTGCTATAAGAGTGAACTGGATTGTATAAATCAATCAACTTCGCCCAAATCATCCTAAATGCGCGAATTTTTGCTATTTCTAAAAAATAATCGCCACCTGATGCTAGGTCAATTTTTATTTGAGCAGAAGCTTCACCTATTGAAAAGCCATTTTCTAGTAAGTAAACCAAATATTCGTATGCATGGGCTAAGGTAAACGCAAGTTCAGAAATTGCATTTCCACCTGAATTATGATAATTCTGACCGTTTACAGTAAAAACTTTTGCGCCCGAATTTGAATTACAGATCTTTGCAGCATCAAAACCTGTTCGAAGGTTTTCGTTTTTATTCCAAACTCCGCTTAAACATGCATTTCCTATTGGGTCATAATTCAGATACAAGGGAAAATCACTTTTATTTTCGAAAGCAGTACTTATTTCTGAAATGGTTTCACTTAAACTTGAATACCCTTCAAACCCAAGTTTGATATACTGAGGTTGAATCCCTTTTAAAATACCTGTCTTTATTTTGCCGGATATGGTTAATGCCGTTAATCCTGAGTTTAACAAAGTCTGAATTTTCGAATTATCCGTTATTGTATTGCCTGAAGCCTCAAAAACTTCATCGATTGCCCAATCGTTAGAATTCGTTTTAGAGCCTCTGCGGTAACTTCCACTTTCCGGTGAATCATCTTTAATATCTATATCTTCAGGAGTATAAACTGGTTCAATAGAGATACCCGAACTGTTAGTCGTACAAAGGCTTTCATAAGTTCTCCCCTTTAAGTCCGCTTCAATTTTTTGTTTCCACTCGGTTTTAGAAAACCCTTGAAAATCTCCAAATAATTGATCTTTTAACATAGCGCAAAAGTATGAAAATGGTTTCAGGGATAAATCACTCTAACGGTTGCATTATAGTTATAACCTATTTTAATGATTGGTATTTTAAATCTTTTACTTTTGACACCAAAGGAAAAATGATTAAATGATATTCGTAAAAGACAACACACCACGTTGGATAATTGTAACTATTGACACAGGCATTTGCCTATTTTCTTTGTTAGTTGCATATTTATTGCGCTTCAACTTTACCATACCTGCCGAATACTTTGATACTTTTTATTATTTATTCCCCTTAGTTTTAGGACTACGAATATTGTCTTTTTTCATTTTCGGAACTTACAGAGGCATAATAAGATACACTTCTACCATTGACACTCAGCGAATTTTTTTGGTTGTAACTTCCGTTACGACCATTCTTATTTTACTCAACAGCATTAGGTACTTTTTTATTGACGATTTTTTTATTATTCCGTTTTCGGTAGTTGTTATAGAATTTATGACCACCATAGTTTTAATGATTAGCTTTCGAATCACGGTAAAACTCATTTATTTTGAATTTAAGACTGCTTCAAAAGAAAAAATAAAAGTTGTAATCTTTGGAGCTGGGGAAGCAGGAATTATCACAAAAAGAACTTTAAGTCGTGACCAAGAAACTCGATATCAAGTAATAGCGTTTATTGACCATAAAAAAGCAATACAAGGTAAAAAAGTTGAAGGGGTGGAAATTTATGCTCCAGAAAAACTTCAGAAAATTTTAGAGAAAAATGAAATTGACCAAATTATTCTATCTGTACAAAATATACCAAAAGCAATAAAAGAAGAAATAGTTGAAACGAGCTTACCTTTTAAAGTAAGAGTATTGCACTTACCTCCAGTAAAATCTTGGGTAAAAGGAGAATTAAGCCTTTCTCAGTTGCAACAAGTAAGAATTGAAGATTTACTTGGTCGCGAGCCAATTCATTTGGATACGGTAAACATCAAAAATCAGATAGCACAGAAAAGAGTTTTAATAACTGGTGCTGCCGGAAGCATTGGAAGTGAAATTGTCCGTCAGGTAAGTGATTATTTCCCTTCTAACCTTATTTTGCTTGACCAAGCCGAATCTCCACTTTACGAAATTGATTTAGAAACCAAAGACAAATTTGGCGAAAATTATTGTGAAGCTGCAATTGCAGATGTTTCGAATTATGCCAGAATGAAAAAGGTTTTCGAAACCTTTAAACCACAGGTAGTTTATCATGCCGCTGCCTACAAACATGTTCCATTAATGGAAGATAATCCGTCTGAGGCCATAATGACTAATATAGGGGGTAGTAAAAATTTAATTGACTTATCGCATGACTATAAGGTTGAATCATTTGTTATGATTTCAACTGATAAAGCAGTAAACCCAACGAATGTAATGGGTGCATCTAAAAGAGTTGCAGAAATTTATGCTCAAAGTAAAAACTCTATTTCCAAGACGAATTATATAACCACGCGTTTTGGAAACGTTTTAGGAAGTAATGGTTCTGTAATCCCTTTGTTTAGAAAACAAATTCAAAATGGCGGACCAATAAAAGTTACTCATCCTGAAATCACTCGATTTTTCATGACTATACCCGAGGCTTGTCAATTAGTATTAGAAGCAGGTGCGATGGGAAAAGGTGGTGAAATCTTCATTTTCGATATGGGAAAACCGGTTAAAATCATTGATCTCGCAAGAAAAATGATCAAGCTTTCGGGATTGGAATTGGGAAAAGATATAGACATAAAAATTTCGGGCCTAAGAGCTGGAGAAAAACTGTACGAAGAGTTGCTTAATAACAAGGAGAATACCTTGCCTACTCATCATCCTCAAATAATGATTGCCAAAATAGAACCTGCCAACCTAGAAGATATTATTGATCCAATTAACAATTTAATTAAATCTCCTAGCGCCTCCGATAATTTTGATTTAGTTAAAGATATTAAAATATTAGTGCCTGAATACATAAGCCAAAACTCGGTTTTCACTAAATTAGATGCTTGAGTATTGATGTTTTATTTTCAATTGCTTCATAAATCATGATAAAAATAATTGCTCACAGAGGCGCATCAGGACTTGCACCTGAAAATACACTTGGAGCATTTAAAATTGCTATTGAGCTTGGCGCGGACATGATTGAATTGGACATTCGACCAACAAAGGATCAAAAGGCAATTGTATTCCACGATAAAAAATTAAGCAGGACTACCCCGGTAAGTGGTGTTGTTCAAAACCGTTATCTCAACGAATTAAAAAGAATTAATGCCGGAAGTTGGTTTAATGATATAGAGCACAAAAGTGAAACTATTCCAACGTTAGATGAAACAATTGATTTTCTGAAAGATCACTGTGAACTGTTAGTAGAAATAAAAAGTGAAAGAAGACAAATTGAGAACGAGTTCCTTCATAACCTCATTAAGCTAATTAACAGACATGACGTGAGGGACAAAGTAATCATACAGTCTTTCGACAGTAAAATCTTAAAACGATTTTATACTATTTATCCTAATTACAGATTTCAGAAACTAATAGTGTGGAAAGTGCCTTTTATTAAAGTTCAATTTGATCAGAGGCTTATGTTAGAAAACATACTTAAAAATCCACATTATGAATCCATCAACGTTGATCATAGATATGCCACACCAAATTTGATAAGAAAAATTCACAGGCACAATAAAAAAATCTACTGCTGGACAGTTAACCAAGAACTTAGAATGTTTAGATTAATGAACATGGAAGTTGACGGAATAATTACCAATTACCCAAACAAATTAAAAAACTTAATACAAAAGCAACACGTCTCCTAGCTCGCACCGTATTAACCAAAGAAAACGATAACTTTGCCTCCCGAAAATTCTGTTGTTGCAGAATTGAAATTAATCCTATAAAATTGAATAAAACAATCATAGTTTGGAATGTGCTTTTAACGGCAATAATTGCTTATTTACTTTTAGGTAAACTTTCCTCCCCAGAATCTACTCCAGTTGACAACAACCTTACTACTGAATTAATTGATAGCACGAGTATTGAAATTCCAAATGATTTGGCTAAAGTCGTTTTTATAAATAATGACTCTCTTTTTGAGCATTTTGAAATGTATAAAGACCTGCAAGATGAACTTCTTGCTGAAAAAATAAAGCTAGAAGGCAGGTATAAAAGAGAACTCGAAAAACTGGAAAAAGAATATTTAGAATTAAGAGAAATAGCCTTTTCATTGACACAAGCTCAAGGAGAGGCTGCACAAACCGAATTAATGCAAAAGCAACAAGGGCTTGTAAAAATGGAACAAGACTTAACCATTAAATTTAGCAGAAAGGAAAACGAATTGGTGACTAAAATTAAATGGGCTATTGAAGAATACCTAACTCGAATGCAAGAAGAATATGGTTATGATTTTGTTTTAGGGAAAAGCAATATGGGAGGAATTCATTTCGCAAATCAAGGTCGTGACATTACCCCAATGGTGCTTGCAGGACTTAATCGTGAATACCTAGCTAATAAAAAAACTGAAGGTAACATCAAAGCAAAATAAAGTGATTGTAGCTCAGCAAAAAAAGAAAGAAAACGTGATAGAATATATCATCTACATGTGGAATGTTGAAGATTTATTACGATCACTTAATTTGGAAATCAATTCAGTGGATAGCAGAATAATTAAAGAATATCAGGTTGAAGAAGATCAAAAAACTGAAATTCGAAATTGGTATGTCAATTTGATTCAAGAAATGAAGACTTATGGTTTACTTCAAAAAGGACATCTTCCCGAAATTAATGAAATTATTACCGAGTTAGCTATGCTTCACGATAGTTTATTGCACTTATACCAAGATCCGAGATACATTGATTTAGAAAGGCATGCCAGCGATAATTTGAATGAACTCATTGAAAAATCAGGAACCAAAAACATTTCACCTATTGAAGCTGGCTTAAATGGATTGTACGGGATTTTATTGCTAAGAATGAAGAAAAAAATGATAAGCAAAGAAACCCAAGATGGTATAAGTACTATTTCAGATATGTTCGCTTATCTGGCAGTTAAATTTAAAGACATGAAAAATGGAACCTTAACGTTTCCCAAGGAACGTAAAAATTAAATTTAGCTCCAAAAACCAGAAGTATTCATAAGGGATTCAACTTATATTTTTCCGCCTTTCACCTTAAAAAAACATTTAATCCCCTGTTTTACTATTAATTAGTTACTATTGTGTGGAAGAATATATTATACATTTAGTAAAACAATTATCATGAAAAAAGTATTATTAATAGTTGCAGTAGGAGCTTTTATCTTTTCTATGACTTCTTGTAAAAAAACCTATACCTGCGAGTGTAAAGATGCGCAAGGACAAATTATAAATTCTAGTGTTCAAATTTCGAAAAATAAAGATGCAGAAACTTGGTGTGAAAAGAATTCTACTGATGGATCTTCATTAGGTTATACTTGTGAATTGAAATAATTAACATACAAAATTCAAAAAAAGCATTAAAAAAGGGTTGTTTAGAGATAAACAACCCTTTTTTAAATTGGGGTGGAAGATCGGTCTCGAACCGACGACCCTCGGTACCACAAACCGATGCTCTAACCAACTGAGCTACAACCACCACTTCTTCTGCTATTGCAGAAAGCCGTAAAAACAGAACTTTTAGGCATTCTTTTTAACGGGCGGCAAACTTATAATTATTATTAGGAAAACAGCATTAAATGCACACAATAAATTTGGTTTGTTTAGGTTTGTCAACTTACTTTTTTAAATGATTAAAAAGCTGAACATTCTCACTTTGTCAAGTTGGTACCCAAACGAACATGACATTCAACAAGGAGTGTTTATTCAACAACAATTAGAGGCCATTCAAAAAGTACACAACGTGACCTTAGTTATTTTAAAAGCAAACGAAGAACGTAGCTTTGAAAAGACTAAAACAGGAAATCTAACCACAATAAAAATACATTATACATCCAAAAACAAAACATTAAACCTAATAAACTGGTTGATGGCTTGGAGGCTTGCATTTCCATTGTTAGAAAAAGAAAAATTCGACCTACTTCATCTTCATGTCATTTTTCCACACGGATTAATTGCATTGTGGTTTAAAAGTAAATTTCAAATCCCACTCGTTGTTACTGAACATTGGTCTGGTTATAAAAGTAAAAAGAGCTATTCCGGTTTTTTAAGAAAAAAAATAACCAGGGCAATTTTAAAAAAAACAAAAGCCGTTATTGTTCAATCCGAATTTTTAAAAAACACAATGGAAAATATTGGCCTAAAAAGTCAGTATTATATTGTTCCTAATTTGGTGAGGTTTCAACTCAATACTTCACCTACGAGAGTTTCATCAAATCGAATTAGAATTTTGAACGTTGCAGATCATATTGATTCTACTAAGAACATTAGTGGTTTTATTGAGGCTAGTAAAACATGTTTGATCAAAAACCCAAACCTTCAGTTTGTCCAAATTGGCGGTGGTAAAGATTCCGAAATGCTTCATGGTATGGCTAAAAACCTCAAATTAAACTCCAGTTTTGAGTGGAAAGGCCGATTGAATAACAAGGAGGTACTTTTAGAAATGCAGAATTGTGATTTTGGTGTTATTAATAGCAACGTTGAAACTTTTTCCATTGTAGCATTTGAATTTTTAGCCGCGGGCAAGCCAATTGTTATTACAAATTGTGGCGGACCTGAAGAATATTTACCGGATGGGTTTGGAATATTCACCGAATTATCTAACAGCGACAAATTGGCCAAATCCATATTAAAAATGGCGGAGACTTACTTATACTATCCAAATGAAAAGTTTAGTAGTTTAATTCGAGAAAAGTTTTCAGAAGAGCAATTTATAAATCGTATAAATCTTGTTTATCAAGCAACAATAGAATGATAAAACAAATATTAGGTACTGCTTTTTCTAGGACTTTGATCACTATCATTGGACTTATCATACTTTCATTGAACACCCGATATTTAGGTACGGAAAAATTAGGGGAGTTAAGTCTTTTGCTTATAGCCTTACATTTAATACTTCAATTTTCAGAATTAGTGGGTGGCGCAGCACTGGTTTACCTTCAAAATAAACACAAAACCAATAAATTGCTCAGTATTTCTTATTTATGGGCTTTTGTGGTTTCTACTTTTGCATATCTATTTATTAAATTGTTTTTCATTGAAATCAATCTCGTTTTCACAATAACGCTTTGTGCATTTATCCAGTCGCTCAATCATTCTCATTTGCACTTATTAGTTGGAAAAGAAAAAATAAAATATTATAACCTATCAACAGTAATTCAAATAGGTATTGTTTTTATTCTAATTCTGTTTTTTTATCTTTTTAAGGGTGAAGCAACTATTCTTGTTTACTTGAACATATATTTAGTAGGACAACTTATCACTCTTTTTTTTACTACTTATTATTTATCTGGCTCAATAAAAATTGGTGGATCGCCAATCTTTGACAAAGAACTTGTCATGGACATGTATCGATATGGTTTCATAATCCAATTGGCAAATATTTTTCAATTTGGTGTGTACCGAATAAACTACATAATACTCGAAGCATTTACTTCCTTGTCCACTTTAGGAATTTATACTTTAGGAAACCAATTGAGTGAAAAAGCACTCATACCAGGAAAGGCTATTAGTATGGTACAATATGCTAAAATTTCAAATATTGATGACAAAAATGAGGCTTCTCAATTGACCATAAAACTATTGACAGTTTCCGTAATTATTGGCTTTTTTGCGGCTATTGCTTTAATTGTTATCCCTGAGAAATTGATAAGATTGTTGTTTGGCGCCGATTTTGGAGAGGCAAAAAGCATCTTAGTGTATCTTGCTCCTGGAGTTGTTTTTATGTCTATTTCAACCATTTATAGCCATTATTTTGCAGGGCTAGGAAAATACAAGTTCAACACAATGATTAGCTCCATTGGACTTTTGGCTATAGCAGTATTAAGCTATTCTTTAATTCCAATTTACGGAATGAAAGGAGCGGCACTAGCGACATCAATTGTTTATTTAATTCAGGCCTTTGTTCAAGTTCAAATTTTCAAAAAAGTTTCAAATTTAAGTTGGGCTCAAATCATGGATTTTCACCAACAAAGTCTGAAAAATATCAGCTTCAAAAGAAATAAATAATTGGATTAATCGGTAGGCTTAACTAACAGAACTAATTAGAATTATCTGCTTGTTGTGCCCTCGATAATTTAATTTGTCTGATATTTTCAAATACCTATTTTTGACAATCATTAAAAAAGATAATTATGAAAAAAGTACTACCTATCTCTACCCTCCTAGTTTTCTGCACTATTCTTGGGTTTTCCCAAACTCAAGGACAAAAAATGGATGCCTCTGAAGTCATGCGACTAGACAAATATGGTGCAGATGGTTCGGAAGGGACAACTAGCAAAAGTGTAATTACTAATTCTAAAAATAATTTTGGTTCGCGGGCGTCAGGAAGCAAAAACGGTATAGTTGTAGGTACAAGTTTTTATGACCTCCAGACAAATAGTAGTATTGACGATAGAATAATTTTGAATAGTGATGGAACTTATAGTTCAGTTTTCACTATGGCACAAGTCGCTGCTTATGGAGATAGGGGTTCTGGATATCTTTACTACGACGGAGCGAATTGGACTATAAATAACCCAATAACTAGAATTGAGCCGGAAAGAATAGGCTGGCCATCTATTGGAGTTACCAAATCAGGAAAAGAAATTGTTATAAGTCATTCTACTGCAACCAATCAGTTAATATTAATGCAAAGAGCGAAGAAAGGAAATGGGGCATGGACAACTATCCGTGATCCAAACGGAGCCAAAGCAGCACTAGTAGGTGGTTCAGGGTACACTCTTTGGCCAAGAATGGCAATTGGTGGTAAAAACGGAGAATCTGTTCATCTTATTGCTCTTTCAGAACCATCAGGCGGAACATTTGCAGGAAGTCGATACAAAGGGCTTGATGGGGCAATATGTTACAGCAGATCTATAGATGGTGGCGTTACTTGGGATCAAAAAAGTGTTGTACTTAATGGACTTGACAGTTCTGTTTATGATGGTTTCAACGCCGATTCTTATGCTATATATTCTAAAGACGATTATGTTGCAATTGCAGTGTTTCACAGATTTAACCATACAACCATACTAAAATCAGCAGACAACGGAGATACTTGGAAAGTAATGCACGCTGTGAAATTCCCTACCGATGGTTATGTTCTTGGAGACTACCCTATCACTGATACTATTACCACAAGTGATAACACAGGTGATGTTATTATTGACAATAAAGGTGAGGTTCATGTAATGTTTGGAACTTGGGTTTGGAACGATGCGGATACTTCTGATCGTGGGACAGACGGCGGTCAGCAATACATTACTTACCAATTAAGAAACGGACTCAATTACTGGAAAGAATCATTTGGTGAAGGAAATAATAGAAGGGTTGTAGATTTGATCGATCAAGATGGCAATCCTAATAATTTTAATATTCAAGGAGGCCTTGCCGGTCTTACCAATTATGGTTCTAAATCTATTAATGGATTTCCATCTATTGGTGTTGATGCAAATGACGCAATTTATTGCACGTTTATGGGGCTAATGGAAATTAGTAATGGTAAACAATACAACGATGGATCGCTTCATTATAGACATCAATTTGCAATTACTAGTTTTGATGGAGGCTGTACTTGGGGCTCACCGATGGATTTAACGGATGATGGATCTGGATTTGAAGAATGTGTTTATGGAGCTATGCCTCCTGCGGTTGACGATAGCGTTCGAGTAATTTACATGGAAGATTTGAGTCCAGGAACAGCAGTTGGACCAGTTGGTCATGCTGCAGGAAAAAATGAAATAGTTTATCTTTCCATTCCAAAAACGGCATTACCGAATGATACAAATACATGTTTAGTTGTAATAGCAGGAGGTCGAGAAATTTGCCCGGGAGATTCCGTTTGGCTAGATGCTTCTCCTTCTTGTGGCTTATCCTACAAATGGAACACGGGTGCCACAAGTTCTGGTGTTTGGGTAAAAACTACCGGTAAATTTTATTGTGAAGTAATAACTTTATGCGGAGTTAAAACAGATACTGCAGAGGTAAAAGTTCCGGTAAATGGTCAAGGACCTAAAATTAGTCTATCCTCAGATTTAAAAGAACTTTGTCCTAGTGGAAGTAATACTACGCTTAGAGTAAAATCAAGCTCAACTGGAACTACGGGATTCTACAAATGGAATTCTAGCGCACAAACAAGCTCTGACACTTTTCTAATAACTCAACCAGGTACTTACACTGTTGAAGTTACAAATTGTACTGGAAAATCTACTGCTTCAATTACCATTGGGGCATTT
>TARA_B110000091_G_scaffold210082_1_pt1 | contig 15677 bp, 13 predicted proteins | sample TARA_B110000091 | Tara Oceans TARA_B110000091 (sample SAMEA4397278) | marine metagenome | biome: Polar Biome; feature: [DCM] deep chlorophyll maximum layer (ENVO:01000326); material: water (ENVO:00002006), including particulate matter (ENVO:01000060) such as... | depth 35 m
TTAACCGTGAAATTTATAAATCTATCTTGTTGCTGATAATGTTTTAGAATTACTTTCAGATGACTTTAAAACTATTCCCTTAATTCTTAAGACTTTCCTTTGCATGCTTGCATCAGAAGTAATAGTTACAGTTTTAGAAAATCCACCAACTCTATTAGTTGCATACTTTATACCTATTTCAGCTGTTTCTCCAGGCAAGATTGGTTTGTTTGGCTTTGTTGCAACTGTACATCCACAACTTCCTTTTACATTTGCAATGGTTATTGGGGAATTACCAGTGTTTTTAAATTTAAACGAACGATTTCCATCATCATTTTGTTTTATTTTCCCATAATCAATCACTTCTGTTTCAAACTCTAGAACACCAGCAGTAGTATCTTTAGTTTCTTGAGAGAAGGCAATTGAAGTAATGAATAATGTAGCGGCAATTAATAAATTTTTCATAATTAAAATTTTAATGATTTATAGTTGGGCAAACATCTATAGAATCATTAAAGTTTCAATAATTTATTGAGTTGAAAAAGGGACTAGACCTAGATTGAATTCACTTTACATGAATGACCAAGCAACAATTCTTGTTATTTTATTACCTAATTTAATAGATTTAGTTTCAATTTGAGTGGCGTTTAGTTTTTTTAGGGAATCATACATTGGTTGCACATTTTCAGTTTTAGAAACCAAAGAGGTGAACCAATGACATTGCGTTTTAAATAATGAACTCTGATATAAATAATTATGTAAAAACGCTTTTTCACCACCTTCATACCACAATTCGTTTTGACTTCCGCTAAAATTTCTTATTGATGAATCAATTCCTAGGCCTTTCATTTTTCTATTATTAGATTCATTCGCTTCTTCTTGCGAACTATAAAAAGGAGGGTTGCACATACTTGCAGAAAACATATCAGTTTCTGTAATGACATCATTTAATATATTAGATTTTTCACTTTGAAATCTAAGTTTTATTGATTCGTTTAGATTATTCTCATTGATAATTTTTTGAGCACTATTGAGTGAGTTGTTGTCAATTTCTGTTCCAATAAATTTCCAATTGTTAACTGCATTTCCAAGTAGTGGATATATACAAGAAGCCCCAGATCCAATATCTAAAATTTTTATGTTTTGAGTAATTCCAGATTCATTTAACAAGTCATTAAGTTGATGAATATAATCAACTCTACTTGGTATAGGAGGGCATAAACTGTCATCAGAAAAGCTCCAATAGTTAATATTATAATACGTTTTTAAAAGTGCTGTATTTAAAGCTTTTACTGCTTTTGGATACGCAAAATTGATCGTTTTCTTTTCATATTTACTGGTGAAAACAAATTCTTTTAATTGAGGATATTCAGAACATAATTTTTGGAAATCATAATCTTGAATGTGTAAATTATTTTTGTGCATTAATTTTTTTATTTATCTCTTTCAATCTTTGGTTAGTAAGTTTTTTTGTTTCTCGCAATTTGTTTTTTTTACGATGTATCATTTTAGAATGTTTCGCTTTGTTTTTTGTGTTTTTTTCTTTTCCTTTTTTTGACATTTTAATGGAAATAGTTTTCTAAAAATATAGCAACTCCATTATCAACATTTGATTCAGTTATGTTATCAGTAATGGATAACACCTCTTTTTTGGCATTTTTAACCGCAACACCAAGTCCAACGGACTTTAGCATCTCAATATCATTATAATTATCCCCAAACGCCAAAACATCTTTCAGTTCAATTTCATAATATTTACTTTTTAGCAAAATGTCTATCGCTGTTTTTTTTGAAATATTCTTATGAGATATTTCCAAGTATGTAGGCTTTGATCTATATCCAATCAAATCGCTACTATATTTTTTTTCAATAAAATTAACTAAAGAATCAATCTCATTTTCTTCTCCCATACACATTATTTTATGTGCACCTTTATCTTCATTTCTCCAAGTTTGTAATGTTTCTTTAATTGGTTTTGTAATTGGAGTAACTTTGGTATTGTTTTGTTCTCTCTTAGCCCAATAATCCATTTCAGGAACATACCATTCGTCATTGTGATATAAACTTAAATGGATAGCTGTATTTTTACAAAAAACAGAAATATCTTCTGTTACAGAAGGAGTTATTTCAGTTGTCTCAACAATTTCACCATTCGCAATTATTAACCCACCATTATATGCAATTAATGGTAAATGAGTAATGTCTAATTGATTTTGTATATGGATCATGGCTTTTGGCATGCGTGAAGAAATCAAAATAAAAGGAATTTTTGATAGTCTTTTTATTTCAGTGATAGTCTTATCAGATAATTCACGATTTTTATTTAATAAAGTGCCATCTATATCAGAGCAAATTAGTTTTATTGCCATTTGGGGAGTTATAATATTTTTAGCAATATCTTAAATGTAATTGAATTAACCTTTATTAAATCATAAAAAAAACAATTAAAGAAACTTATTTTTCAATACAATATATTATTTACTTTTATTTTAAAAGAATTATAGGCATTATGGTAGACGATAGGTGTAAAGTTTTTTTTAAAACTATATTTTAAGTGATAAAATAAATTATTTAGAATAGAGTTTATAATGATAAAAACTTGATATTTTATTTTATGAAATCAGTGTGTTATTTATATTTATTATGATAATTTTTTTTAGTTAAAAAAGAAGATTAAACTTTGATTTCTCAAGCAGATAAATATTATTCCTTTCCAAATGATATCACTCTATTTTTTTAAATATAAAGTTTAAAAAAAATGTATACTTTTACGGAATGAGTTATAATAATGATGCTTTAATAGCAAGAATAAAATTATGTCTTTGCTTCATGTAAAATTTAAAGTCTAAGACGAAAAAAATACAGAAACACTAATTTTTCTTCAAATGTCCAAAGAATTATTTTTGGTTTAATGGAGTAAAAAAGAGACTAAATATTTCATATGTATTAATAATTTATATTGATTAAAAAAACTTGAGTAATTATTTGTTTTTAAGTGGGATAATATAAAAGTTATTTTTCCTTTTTAATTTTTTTTAAAATGACACAATCAGAGTATGATTACATAATTATTGGAAGTGGCTTTGGTGGCTCTGTTAGTGCATTGCGTCTTTCTGAAAAAGGCTATAAAGTTCTTGTTATAGAAAAAGGAAAATGGTTTAAAGCTAAAGATTTCCCTAAAACTAACTGGAATTTAAAAAAATGGTTGTGGTTTCCACAAGTAGGTTTACAAGGTTTCTTTAAAATGACTTTTTTAAATCATGTTACTGTACTTTCTGGAGTTGGAGTTGGTGGAGGTTCCTTAACATATGCTAATACATTACCAATTCCAAAAGAAGAATTTTTTAAATCAGGAAGTTGGTCAAATCTTAATAATTGGAAAAACCTTTTAGAGCCATTTTATGAAACAGCATATAAAATGCTGGGAGCAGAAACAAACCCAAAGTTAGATGCATCAGATTTAGCTATAAAACAATTGGCTAAAGATATAGGTAAAGAAGATCATTTTGAAGCAACTAAAGTTGCAGTGTATTTTGGTAAAGCAGGAAAAAGTGTAAAAGACCCATATTTTGAGGGAAAAGGACCGGATAGAACCGGTTGTATTCATTGTGGAGCTTGCATGACAGGTTGTAGATACAATTCAAAAAACACATTAGACAAAAATTATTTATATTTAGCGCAACAATTAGGCGCTGAAATTATTGCAGAAACAGAAGTAGTAAATGTATTGCCAATTGGCAAAGAAGATGGTTCTGAAGGTTATAAAATTAAATTTAAGGCAAAACTTGGTAAGAAATCTAAAGGAGAAGTTACTACAAAAGGTGTTATTTTTTCTGGAGGAGTTATGGGAACGGTACCATTATTATTAGAGTTAAAAGATAAAAGTTTACCAGATCTTTCAGATAGAGTAGGGAGTAATATTCGTACCAATAATGAATCATTACTGGTTTTAACTTCCACAGAAAAAAATCATAAAAATTATTCTAAAGGAATTGCAATAGGCTCTGTTTTACATACTGATGAAAATAGTCATTTAGAACCTGTTCGTTATGGTGAAGGGTCTAGTTTTTTCAGAACATTGACAGTACCAACCATACATAATAAATTCGCATTGTTTAGGGTTTTAGGTGTTTTTGGGATTATTTTAAAACAACCTTTAATTTTTCTTAAAACGTTATTTGCAAAAAACTATGCTAAGCGTACAACAGTATTGCTCTTTATGCAAACTTTAGATAGTACCTTGCGTATGAAAAGAGGTAGGTTTACCAGAATGAAATCTGTTAAAGAAGAAGGAGAAGTACCAAACGCATTCATACCAGAAGCATTAACCTTAGGTAAAAAATTCGGTAAAATGATAAAAGCAATACCGTATGCTAATTTTACCGATGTATTATTAGGAAGTCCAACAACAGCACATATCTTAGGAGGTGCAGTTATGGGGAAAGATTCGAATCAAGGTGTTATCGATAAAAATTGCAATGTGTTTGGTTACAAAAATATGATGGTTTGTGATGGTTCTATGATTTCTGCAAATCCTGGAGTAAATCCATCATTATCAATTACAGCAATATCAGAATACGCAATGAGTAAAATCCCCAATAAAGAATTATAATATCAAAAATTTTTAAATTAGAACTCCACAAATTATAAGCTATGGAAGTTATTAAAGATCAATTAAGTTTGAAAACTATTACTGCTATTTTTAATGCTCAAAAAGCAAATCAATTTGTTATAGCAAACCAATCAATTTTAGAAAGAAGAAGAAAACTAAAAGTTTTAAAAAATGCGATAGAAGTTACTTTTAGAAATGCAATACAAGAAGCCCTTTTTAAAGATATGGGTAAGCCAAAGGCAGAAGTGGATTTAACAGAAATTTACCCTGTTACAAACGAAATTAAACATGCATTAAGTCATTTAAATTCTTGGACAAGTAAACAAAGTGTTTCTACACCACTAGTTTTTATGGGATCTACTTCTTCAATACATTACGAGCCAAAAGGGGTGTGTTTAATTATTTCACCATGGAATTTTCCTGTAAACTTAACTTTTGCACCTTTAGTAAGTGCAATAGCAGCAGGGAACACCATTATAATAAAGCCTTCAGAAATGACGCCTCATATTTCTAAAGTGATGAAAGAATTAATTACTTCCGTTTTTGAAGAAAATGAAGTAACATTGGTAGAAGGTGCTATACAGACATCAACCGATTTATTATCATTACCATTTAATCACATCTTTTTTACAGGTGCACCAGTAATTGGTAAAGTTGTAATGTCTGCAGCAGCAAAACATTTAACATCTGTTACTTTAGAGTTGGGAGGTAAATCACCAACAATTATAGACGAAACAGCATCAATAAAAACAGCAGCTAAAAGAATTACTTGGGGTAAATTTATTAATGCGGGTCAAGTTTGTATCGCTCCAGATTATATTTATGTTCATAAAAGTAAACAAGAAGAATTGGTAAATGAATTTACAAAAGTCATTAAATCTTTCTATGGAGATAATGCAAATCAATCTGAAAGTTACACATGTATTGTGAATGCATCTCACAAAGGTAGAGTCGCAAGTATGATAGATAATGCAAAAGAACAAGGAGCAATAGTTTCTTACGGAGGTCGCGTTGATGAAAAATCCAATGCAATAGAACCTACTATTTTAACGAACGTTAAAATGAGTTCTATGGTAATGCAACAAGAGATTTTTGGACCAATTTTACCAATTATACCTTATGATACTATAGAAGAGGTCATAAATACAATAAACTCAAAAGATAAACCACTAGCAATTTATATATACAGTAAAAACGCTAAGAATGTAAATCATATATTAAAGAATACTAGAGCTGGAGGCTCATGTATAAACAATAATGCGGTTCATTTCTTTAATAATAATTTACCTTTTGGAGGCTCTAATACTAGTGGTATTGGGAAATCTCATGGTTTCTTTGGCTTTCAAGAATTTTCGAATGCTAGAGGTGTTCTAAAGCAACATATACCTGGAGTATTAGAACTATTAATGCCTCCCTATACTAATTTTAAAGAAAGAATTATTAATCTAGCAATTAAATGGTTTTAAGCAATGTAAGTTTAAACAGATCTATTTTCCAATACAAAAATTAGAAAAGATATGGCCTAAAATATCTTTGTCAACATCATATTCACCAGTAATATTTCCAAGATATCGCAAGCACTCACGAATGTCAATAGAAAATAAATCTGTAGATATCTCTAAGTCAATTCCTTCTTGAACAGAAGTAATCGCTTCAAGCGCATTGTTTAAGGCTTCAAAATGGCGTGAATTGGTAACGATAGTCTCATTGTTACTTAATGCTCCAGTATTTACCAGTGACGTCAATTCATTCTTTAAAGTATCTATTCCAGATTTCTCTTTGGCAGAAAGTAAAATGAGATTAGAAATAGAATAATTTAAAGTGTTGACTTCATTTTTTGATAATTTGTCAACTTTATTGGCAATGACCAATAAGCGTTTGTTAGGGAAACGATTTTGAATTATTTCTATTTCTTGTAAAAATATCTCATTTGATATGGAAAATTTAGAAGCATCAATTAAGAAAATAATCAATTGTGCATTTTCAGCTTTTTCGTAGGTTTTTTTAATACCAATACTTTCTATAATATCAGTCGTTTCTCTAATACCTGCAGTATCTATGAATCTAAATGCTACGCCTTCAATAATCATCTCATCTTCAATAGCATCTCTTGTTGTACCTGCTATTTCAGATACAATTGCTTTTTCTTCGTTAAGTAATGTATTTAATAGTGTAGATTTCCCAACATTCGGTTCACCAATAATTGCAACAGGAATTCCATTTTTCATTGCATTTCCAAAAGCAAAAGAATCAATCAATCTTTTTAAGACAACTGTAATTTGAACAACCAATTCTTTAAACTTAGTTCTATCAGCAAATTCTACATCTTCTCCTGAAAAATCCAATTCCAATTCTATCAAAGCTGCAAAATCTAATAATTGTATTCTCAGTTCTTTCAATTCGTTAGTGATTCCTCCACGCATTTGCTGAATTGCCATTTGATGTGAGGCAGCAGAATTTGATGAAATAACATCAGCAACGGCTTCTGCTTGTGATAAATCCATCTTTCCGTTTAGAAATGAACGCATCGTAAACTCACCATTATCAGCCATTCGACAACCATTTCGTAAGAATAATTGAATAATTTCTTGTTGGATATACACAGAACCATGACAATTGATTTCAACCACATTTTCGCCAGTGTAGGATTGAGGGTTTTTAAATATAGAAACCAAACCTTCATCAATCACACGATTTCCATCCATGATAGAACCTAAGTGAATTGTATGTGACTTTACATTTACGAGGTTCTTATTGCTAAACTTAGATTTAAAATGATTGGCAACAATTGTAATTGCATTCTCTCCTGAAAGCCTAATTACAGAGATAGCACCTACTCCAGAAGGAGTAGCAAGTGCAATTATGGTTTCTTCGGTATATTTGGTTGAATCAGTCAATTTAATGAGTTTAAGTGCAAATATAAGCACCTTATTTTAATCTTCAACACAGATTTAAGTAACAAAACCTTTAATTGCTCGTCTTTTATGTATACAGTACTAACTAAATATTACTATTTGAAACGAGCATGTTATGGGAATGATTAATAGCGAACATTATATGACCGTTAAAACAATGAAATTAAACATATGAAAACAAATAAACAATTACTTGTATTAACGCATTTGAGTCAATTATTAGATTTTGTTACAGGAATTGGAGGCTTTATTGTTCCATTAATTATATGGATTACCAAAAAAGAGGAAGTTTACGATATGGATACACATGGAAAATCTATATTGAACTTCAGGATTTCAATGTTTATATATATACTTATTTGTATTCCATTAATTTTATTCTTCGGATTAGGATTACTCGGCTTTTTTGTCATAGGAATATTTTATTTTATTTTTCCAATTATGAACGCTATAAAGGCAAGTAATAACCAAGAACCAAGTTACCCATTCAGCATTGTATTTATTAAATAGGTACAATACTATTATTTAAATTAATGAAGAACTGTTTACTTATTTTGTGAGCAGTTTTTTTATATAGCCTGTTTAATGAGATCTTCGTATTCATTAAAAAACAGCTCGAATTGAGTCATTTCTTTTACAAAAAACTCATAACAATCTCTCCAGGTATTTTTATTGTGAATACTAAATTTTATTTCATGAGACACATAAATTCTATGAATAATTTTGCCAGATTCCAATTCATAAGTAGCATCATATATTACTTCAGGAAGGTATTCAGTTGTTAAAATAGTCTTTAGAGACAGGAGTTGGTCATAAAGTAGTTCATTAGCAATTTCATCAGTATGTTCAAGATCCAATACAATCATTGCATTTTTCCTATCTGCTACGAATTTAAAACAGAAGCCTTTGACTTTAGTATTGTATAACAACCATTTTCTCGGAAATGATTTTCCAAAACTCGTCCAGAACTCTTTTCTGATTTTGGCAGATTCTTCTTTACTAAACATTAATTACTATTTACAAATTATTTTTTATAACCTCACTCAAAAATCATCAAGAGACCTAGTTTCTTTCACATTTATAAGACTTTTTTTCTTAAATTCTATAACCAACATTAACTCCAATCAGTTTAGAATTAAGTATGTTTACTAATCTAAAACCTTCATGTAAGTTTGGTTTTAAACTTGGAGAAAGGCAATACCATTGAGTATATTTTTAAATTGATGAAAAATATTTGTGAAATTTATCGTTGGTACAAGATAGCAAACTTAAAAAGAAAGAAAAATAATTGTTTTAATTTTTTAAGATTCATAAACATTCTTAAATTTACTAACTTATAAGATCATGAAATTATGTTAGAATTAGCCGGTATTATTATTTTAGGAATATTAGCTCAATGGGTTGCATGGAAGCTTAAAATACCAGCAATATTGCCATTAATATTAATTGGGTTATTAGTAGGGCCTATTGCTGCAGAATATTTAAGTGAAGATGGTTCAAAATGGATTGAACCAATATGGAATGGAGAAAAGGGGTTATTCCCTGGCGATGGGTTGTATTATTTTGTATCACTTGCGATTAGTATTATTCTTTTTGAAGGAGGATTGACTTTAAAAAGAAATGAAATTAAAAATGTAGGTCCAGTAATTACTAAGTTAATTACTTTTGGCTCAGCAGTTACTTTTTTCGGAGCAGGTTTTATAGTTCACTTTATTTTTAATTTAAGTTGGGAACTTTCATTTCTTTTTTCAGGTCTAATAATTGTTACTGGACCTACAGTAATAACACCGATTTTAAGGAATATTCCTCTTAAAAAAGATGTATCTACAGTTTTAAAATGGGAAGGAATATTAATTGATCCGATTGGAGCTTTGGTTGCCGTTCTAGTTTTTGAGTTTATAAGTGTTGGTGGTGGAGGTGGATTTACTAAAACTGCATTGATGGAATTTGGGAAAATATTATTATTTGGTACCAGTTTTGGTTTCACATTTGCACATGCACTCGCATATGCAATTAATAAAAAGTTAATACCTCATTACTTGTTAAATGTAGTTTCTCTTTCTACCGTTCTATTAGTCTTTGTAGAATCTGAAATATTTGCTCACGAATCTGGTTTATTGGCAGTAGTTGTTATGGGAATGGTCTTAGGAAATGGAAAGTTAAGTAACTTAAAAGAATTACTTTATTTTAAGGAATCTTTAAGTGTATTATTAATTTCTATACTCTTTATTTTACTCTCAGCCAATATTGATATAGAAGATTTAATGCTTTTATATACATGGAAAACACTTGCGTTATTTGCTTTAGTTGTTTTTGTAATTAGGCCAATAGCTGTTTTTATAAGCACATATAAATCAAACTTAAAAATAAATGAGAAATTATTTATAAGTTGGGTAGGCCCAAGAGGTATTGTTGCTGCAGGAATTGCTTCTTTATTTGGAAGTAAGTTATTAAAGGAAGGTATAGAAGGCGCCGAATATATTACTCCCTTGGTGTTTATGATAGTTTTAGGAACTGTTTTATTAAATGCTACAACTGCACGATTATTTGCAAGGCTAGTTGGTGTATTTCTCAAAAGTTCTAATGCAATATTGATAGTAGGTGCATCAAGTCCTTCTAGATTAATTGCTGAATACTTAAAAAATAATGGAAAAAGAGTCATATTAATAGATTCAAATAAAAACTTTATAAATAAAGCTCTAGATGCTGGATTAGAAGCTATTAATCTCGATGTTTATCAAAATGATTTATCAGATAATATTGAATTAAATGACGTAGGCTATTTAGTGGCAATGACTGGGAGTGATTCTGTAAATGAACACGTGATAAGAGATCTTTCCAAATCTTTTGGTGAGCATGGATCATATAGATTGGCAACTTCACAAGAAGTGATAGATTATAATATTGAAGATGAAAACACATATTTTACTCCAAAGGATGATTATATAAACTTGAGTGAAGTTTATAGGGATAACCCTAAAATTTATGAAGTAGAAATTGCTAATGAAGAAGAGTATAGTATGATGATTTCAAAACTTTTCAATGAATTGAAATCAATACCATTATTTGTTAAAAAAGGTGAAGACATATTTTTTATACCTGAATTTGAAATCAGTGGAGAATCAAAAGAGCATTGCTCTCTAATTTATTTAGGAAAGAATGTGAAGTAAGATTAACAGTTAAATATCTAAATCTAATTTTTTACGAAACTCAGTAATAAAAGGATTTTTTTCTTTGAGTTTTTCATATTTTTCTTGTGGAGTATATGCATATCTTTTCTCCGCTACTTCATTAACATCAATCAATAAGTCGACACTATAATTATCCAACTTTTCCCTTATTACTTTTAGTATTCTAGGCTTATGCATTAATAGCTGAGATTCCATCAATTTATTTGGAAGTGCAATATGAATATTAGAATTTTTTACTGTTGGTATATCAGCGTCCATAATTGAAGCCAAACTTTTCTTTCCATCAATAATTAAGTCCTTAACATAGCCTTTCCATTCTTTTATTATTTGAACTTCTGTAAATGGAGTTTGAGGCATTGAACTGTAATCAACTACTTCAACATCTATATCATTAATTTCTTTTTGACGCTCTACACTTTTTAATGAAAAGGAGGTTTTTCTTTTTCTTGAACCAATAGGTTTCGTTAGGTCCTGTTTTACAGGTACTATTACTTTCTCAATAGTTTTTTTTACTACTAAAGGCTTTGTGATTTTTTTTGTATCAGAAATAGTTTCAACATCAAGTTTTTCTTCAACGATGATGTTTTTAAAAAACTTAGCAGGAATTATGTAGTTTTTATCATTTTTTTTTTCTCCATCAAAAGTGATAGAGGCAATCTGCATGAGAACTAATTCAACAAGTAAACGTTGATTTTTACTGGTTTTATATTTTAAATCACAATCGTTAGCTTTGTCTATTCCATTGAGTAGAAATTGCATTGTTGCTTTTTCAGATTGTTCTAAATATCTTTTTTTAGCATTATCACCAACTTCAAGTAAAGGGATTGTAGCCTTATCTTTTGCGACTAATAAATCTCTAAAATGTGAGGCAAGACCACTAATGAAATGATGACCATCAAATCCTTTGGATAGGATCTCATTAAATTTTATAAGGACTTGAGGGATTTTGTTTTCAAGTAATAAATCTGTCATATTGAAAAACTCATCGTAATCTAGTACGTTTAAATTTTCAGTAACTGCTTGTCTTGTAAGTTCACTTCCAGAAAAACTGATAACCCTATCAAAAATTGAAAGCGCATCTCTCATTGCACCATCAGCCTTTTGAGCAATTATATGTAAAGCATCATCATCAGCATTTATATTCTCTTTTTCAGCGATAGTTTTTAAATAATTTTTTACATCAAAAACAGAGATTCTTTTAAAATCAAAAATTTGACACCTTGATAGAATAGTTGGAATAATTTTATGTTTTTCAGTAGTTGCTAAAATAAAAATAGCATGTGCAGGTGGTTCTTCTAAAGTTTTTAAGAAAGCATTAAATGCAGATTGAGATAACATATGAACCTCATCAATAATATAAACTTTATACTTTCCAATTTGTGGAGGAATTCTAACTTGTTCAGTAAGATTTCTAATATCATCAACAGAATTATTTGAGGCAGCATCTAATTCAAAAATATTGAAAGCGAAATCTTCATCTGGACTCGAATCTTTTATTGATTCTTGATTAATTTTCTTTGCAAGAATACGTGCACAAGTAGTTTTACCAACTCCTCTAGGTCCTGTAAACAAAAGTGCTTGTGCTAAATGATTGCTTTTTATTGCATTTTCTAAAGTGTTTGTAATCGCTTGTTGCCCAATAACATCATCAAATGTTTGAGGTCTATATTTTCTAGCTGATACAATAAAGTGTTCCATTAATGAAGTAAAATGTTAAAACAAAAATACATATTAACGATAAATTTTATCGTATAAATCTTTATAAATTTCTTTAATAATATTTCTTTTCATTTTCATAGTAGGAGTAAGGTGTCCACCATCTATAGACCAAACATCCGGAGTTAGTTCAAAACGTTTAATTTGCTCCCACTTACCAAATTTTTCATTGCATGTATCTACTTCTCGTTGGATTCTATCTTTTATAATTTGAGAACTGCATATTTCATTGCCAGATTTCCCAACACTTTTTTCTTTTCTATCAATCCAATCTTGAATGAATTCAAAATTCGGTTGGATAAGTGCAGCAGGCATTTTTTCTCCTTCACCTAAAACCATTATTTGCTCAATAAATCTAGATTGTTTTAATTCGTTTTCAAGAAGAGCCGGAATTACATATTTCCCACCAGAAGTTTTAAACATTTCTTTTTTTCTACCTGTAATTTTCAAAAACCCTTCAGAATCAATCTCCCCTTTGTCACCTGAATGAAAATACTCTCCAGTCATTACACTAGCAGTCTTTTCAGGATCTTTAAAATAACCCATCATTACATTAGGCCCTTTAATTAAGATTTCTCCATCTTCAGCAATTTTAACTTCAACATTATCAATTGGTTTCCCTACGGTTCCTATTTTAAATAATTTATTAGCATACATCTCTACCGAAACGACAGGAGAAGTTTCAGTAAGTCCATAGCCTTGCATAATTTGCATTCCAGCTGCTGTGAATACTCTAGAGAGTCTTGGTTGTAATGGAGCACTTCCAGAAACCATAGTTCTTAACTCACCACCTAAAGCTTCACGCCATTTACTAAAGATTAATTTATTAGCAATCTTTAATTTAAATTCATACCAAGCACCATTTTGACCATAAGGTTTAAAATCTTCACCTAATTTAACAGCCCAATAAAACAATGCTTTTTTAATCCCTGTTAAATCTGCAGCTTTAGCCATAATTTTATCATAAACTTTTTCAAGTAATCTTGGAACCACACTCATTAAGTTTGGCTTTATTTCTTTTGCATTCTCACCAATTTTATCAATTCCTTCAGCAAAGTAAATGCTAACTCCAGCATATTGATAGACATATATTAATACACGTTCAAAAATATGGCATATTGGAAGAAAACTTAAGACTCGAGTCTCTTTATCCATATATGGTAGTCGGCTAGTAGCAGCAAGGGCATTTGAAGTGATATTGTTATGAGAAAGCATAACACCCTTTGGTTTTCCAGTAGTTCCTGAAGTATATATTATTGTTGCAAGATCAGAAGGCTTTACCTCATTTTTTCTAGTTTCAACTTCAGGTTGAGTACTTTCATCTTTACCTAATTCAAGTAATTCTGAATAATGTTTACATCCTTTAATATGATCAAAAGAATAGACTTCTTTTAGTTTTGTATTTCCTTTAACCTTGTTTACTTTTTCTAAAACCTCTTCATCAGAAACAAAGCAATAAATTGATTCACTATGATTTAATACATATTCATAATCATCTGCCGAAATTGTTGGATATATTGGAACATTTTGTGCACCTATCTGTAAGACGCCAATATCCACAATATTCCACTCAGTTCTATTTGTAGAAGAAATTACAGCTATTTTATCATTCTTTTGAATACCTAGCCTTAATAAAGCTCTACTAATTGAATTTGCTTTATCTATATATTCTTTTGAAGAAGTTTTAACCCATTCGCCATCTTTTTTAACTACAAAAGCTGATTCTAAGTTATGTTTTTCTAATTGATGGTGAGCAAAATCAAAAAGTCTTGTAATTTCAACCGACATGTATTATGAATTTATTATTATGCACTGCAAAATACAAAATAATAAAGGTTTTACAAATTGTTTTATTTGCAGTAAATAATCATAAAACCTATAAGAATTAAATTTTATAAGCGTTTTTTAAATCGGTATCTTTGGTTTCTTCTAAAATTTCTTTGAATACAGGTTTTTTTTTATAGCCGCCATATGCTAAATCAGCTCCACTTACACTTGTTAAATCATTTGCTTCAATAATTACAGGGCCATTTTCAGAAATGGCAATATCCCACCCTATATACCTATCTGGTATAAAAGTAGTTGCCTTTATTATTAATTCACAAATTTCATCAAAGTATGGTATTTTAAAGTCTTTAAAAACAAACCCTGAATCTGGATGATAAAAAATAGCATCACTTCCATACTCCATCAAAGTCATACCTTTTTCTTTCAATTTTCCACTTTCTAAATCAATACTTACATAAAAGCCTCCAGCATGAGAATTATCTACATGACTGGTTCCAACACCAAACCTCATATAACTAGATAATAAATGGATTTCCCCTTTTTTATCTATATAAGTTTCTATCCTAATCGTATTAATACATTTTGAATGAATTTGATTAATTAAATTGTGCTGTTCAACAACTTCTTCATGAATACAACTATTATTAATAATATAATCTGAGGATTCTTTTAAATCTTCATCTAATGTTTCTTTGCTAATTTTAAAACAACCAGTTCCTCCAAAAAGAGATAGTGGTTTAATAAAAACACTGTTATGTTTAGATTTGCTAAAAACAAGATTTAAAAAAATCTTTAATTCATCTATGTTATTAATTGGATATGCTATTGAGTCATAAAAAAAACAGGAAGAAAGATTATAACTAATTAATTTTGGTACTGGTAGGTTGTTTTTTGAGCAATAAATTGAAAAAGTCAACTTATTTGCAATAAGTTCTACGAGTTCTTTTTTATGAAACTTTTTATTAAACTGAATTTTAGCACATTCTTTTGTACTTAAATAATCTTTGTAGTTAGTAACTTCTTTTTTATATAAGTGCTTGAAATAATAAAAAGGAATCTCTTTTTTAGTTACCCAAAGATATAAGCACTCCTTAATTATTTTAAAGTAACTTTTCTTTTTTTTATCTTTTAGAAAAACTAAAAGACGATTATTTTTTGAACTTGACATTTTTTATGTTTTTAACTCAATATAAATAAGTTTTCTTATACATTTTTTCAAATGTAATAAAATAAAATTAATCACTTGAATTAATCCATAATCTAGCATTTACAAATGCTTCAAGCCAAGGAGAAACTTCATCCTTTCTATTTTTTGGATAATTTGCCCAATTCCATTGAAAAGTAGAACGCTCAATATGTGGCATTGTCACCAAATGACGCCCTGTTCTATCGCATAGCATTGCAGTATTATAATCTGAGCCATTTGGATTGTTAGGATATCCTTCATAACCATATTTCGCAACAATATGATATTTT
>TARA_B110000091_G_scaffold3505_1_pt1 | contig 15660 bp, 13 predicted proteins | sample TARA_B110000091 | Tara Oceans TARA_B110000091 (sample SAMEA4397278) | marine metagenome | biome: Polar Biome; feature: [DCM] deep chlorophyll maximum layer (ENVO:01000326); material: water (ENVO:00002006), including particulate matter (ENVO:01000060) such as... | depth 35 m
GGTAAACTAGATCCAGAATTCTATTTGGCCATGATTACCATGCACGGAACGATCATGGTTTTCTTTGTCCTTACAGCAGGTTTAAGTGGAACTTTTAGTAACTATTTGATTCCTCTTCAGCTCGGAGCCCGTGATATGGCCTCAGGTTTTATGAATCTTCTATCTTATTGGTTCTTCTTCCTTTCTAGTGTGATCATGTTCATATCTATGTTTTTATCCACGGGACCTGCAAGTGGTGGATGGACGATATATCCTCCTTTAAGTGCCTTACCACAGGCCATGAGTGGATCAGGAATGGGAATGACCCTCTGGTTGGTATCTATGGTTTTCTTTATTGCCTCGACTTTATTGGGAGGAATCAATTACATAACTACTGTCATAAATTTAAGAACTGAAGGCATGACGTTCCGAAGGATGCCTTTGACGATCTGGGCTTTCTTTATCACAGCTATTTTAGGCCTATTGTCCTTTCCTGTATTGGTTGCTTGTGTCCTGTTACTCGTGTTTGACCGATCTTTTGGTACAAGTTTTTACCTTTCAGAAATATTTATTGGAGGAGAGGCGCTTCCAAACTTAGGAGGTAGTCCTATTCTATTCCAACACCTATTTTGGTTTTTAGGTCACCCGGAGGTTTATATAGTGATTTTACCTGCATTAGGTATCACATCCGAAGTGATCTCAACCAACTCGAGAAAGCCTATTTTTGGATATACCGCAATGATAGGTTCCATTTTAGCGATTGCATTTTTATCCTTCATTGTATGGGCGCATCACATGTTTATTACGGGAATGAATCCGTTTTTGGGCTCTATTTTTATGTTCCTTACCTTGATCATTGCCATTCCATCTGCAGTCAAAGCTTTTAATTACATTACTACCTTATGGAAGGGTAATCTTGTTTTCACACCTGCTATGTTGTTTTCGATTGGATTAGTATCATTCTTTATATCAGGAGGGTTAACGGGTCTTTTCCTTGGTAACGCTGCGATTGACATCAATTTGCATGATACTTACTTCGTAGTAGCACATTTTCATCTAGTCATGGGAAGTGCAGCTTTCTTTGGCTTGCTTGCGGGGGTTTATCATTGGTTCCCTAAAATGTTTGGTAGGATGATGGATGAAAAGTTAGGCTATATCCATTTTTGGCTGACTTTTGTAGGGGTGTATCTTGTGTTCTTCCCATTACATTATATAGGTATTGCGGGCTTCCCAAGAAGGTATTATTCATTCACTAATTTTGATGCATTTAGTTCATTTGTAGATTTAAACTCATTTGTAACGGTGGCAGCGATCATTACCTTTGGTGCTCAGTTCATCTTCCTATTTAACTTTTTCTATAATATTTTTAAGGGTAAAAAAGCACCATCCAATCCATGGAATTCCAATACATTAGAATGGACAACGCCACGGATACCTGAGCATGGTAATTGGCCTGGTGATATCCCAAAGGTTTATAGGTGGCCATATGATTATTCTAAGCCAGGAGCGAAGGATGATTTTATCCCACAAACAGTACCTTATCACCAGACCAAAGAATCGAACACAGATTTTGAGAACGAAGAGAGTAAAAAGGAGCAATCTGCTTCTTAACACTTTAGTTAAAATCAACAATGAATAATTTAGAACTAAGCAATGTAGGTTCAGTAGCTATTAAGCTTAAGGCTTACTATGATTTATTGAAGCCAAGATTATCCTTTCTTGTCGCATTTTCTGCGGCATTTGGTTTCTTGTTAGGCGCTGAAGGTACGCCTGATCTATTTCTTTTATTGATGCTCAGTGTGGGTTCATTCCTTATTTCAGGTTCTGCAGTGACTATTAATCAAGTCATTGAGCGGAATTTGGACACCTTAATGAAGCGAACTTCTGGACGTCCGATACCTACGTCTAAAATAAGTCATTTAGAAGCGAGTATATATAGCGTAGTAGTATTTGTTGTCGGGATTATTATGGTGGCTTATTGTACTAATGTGTTCGCGGCGCTACTAGCTACAAGCTCTTTGATTATTTATGCCTTTGTGTATACCCCCTTAAAAAGGGTAGGCCCCGTAGCTGTGTTTGTTGGAGCCATTCCTGGTGCATTGCCCCCTTTAATAGGATGGGTTGCCGCAACGGGTACGCTTACTTATGAAGCCTGGATTATTTTTGGTATCCAGTTCATTTGGCAGTTCCCCCATTTTTGGGCCATTGCTTGGGTGTCAGACGATGATTATAAGAAAGCTGGTTTTAAGTTATTACCGGGTGGGGGCAAAAAAGATCTGAACACGGCCATTAATATCATGGTTTACACGCTTTTCCTATTGCCTTTGGGTTTACTCCCGAGTTATTTTGGTTTGACGGGCTTAAATAGTGGTATTGTAGCTACTTGTTGTGGCGCTTTATTTTTGGGACAGACCTTTCAATTAATGAAAGATAATTCCCATAAATCAGCTTTAAGAATCATGTTTGGTTCGTTTATTTATCTCCCTATAGTTCAGATATCATATTTATTCGATAAATTATAATGGAAAATACAGCGGTTATTTTCGCAAATAGAAATATTAAAATAAAATCAGTCAATGCAAAGAAATTTGCTTTATGGCTTTTCATCGTCTCTATTTGTATGCTTTTTGCAGGTTTGACAAGTGCTTATATTGTAAAAAAATCCGATGGTAGGTGGTTGCAGTTTGATATGCCTGACATGTTTTTGTATTCTACCCTAGTGCTCGTCTTAAGTAGTGTGGCAATGCATTGGACTTATTTGAAAGCAAAGAACAACTCACTGAATGCAGTCAAGATGGGTATTACAGTGACTGCAGGGATAGCCATAGTCTTTTTTTATATGCAATATTTGTCATGGACCAAACTAGTTGCTCAAGATGTTTTTTTAGTAGGTAACCCCTCGGGTTCTTTTGTGTATATATTTTCAGGACTACATTTGGCTCATCTGATAGGGGGCTTGGTATTCCTATTAGTAGTTTTTTTAGATACTATGAGTTACAAAGTCCATTCTAAAAGTATGTTGGCCATTGAAATGTGTACAACCTACTGGCATTTCCTTGGTGGACTATGGATTTATTTGTACCTTTTTTTAGTAATGAACAATTAATCATTGATTATGTCAAGCACAGCTATAGAAATTGAAGAAAAGGAAGATTTATGGGGAGGTGGTGTATCACCTATGAATGTAAGTTATGGAAAACTAATGATGTGGTTTTTCTTGCTTTCGGATGCATTTACTTTTTCTGCATTACTCATTACTTACGGTCTTATCAGATTCAGTCATCCTGCATTTGAAGGCGCTATTGATGATTTTGTTTTTTCCCAAGAATATTGGCCTGTTCCAGAGGTGGTCTTTGAAGCAGTTCCTTTCCTTCATGGAGTACACCTACCATTGATTTTTGTAGGATTCATGACATTTGTCTTAATCTTAAGTAGTGTAACGATGGTTTTAGCTGTTGAAGCAGGTGAAAGAATGGATCGTAAAGGGGTTGAGAAGTGGATGCTTTGGACGCTGTTAGGAGGGATTGCTTTTTTGAGTTGTCAAGCTTGGGAGTGGAGTCATTTTATTACGGGAACGGATACGGGATCGCAATTACTTGATGGGACTCTTTTTCGTGGGGCAAATCTGACTATGAATGAATATGGACCTCAAAATTTCGCCGCCTTATTTTTCTTCATAACAGGCTTTCATGGGTTTCACGTTTTCAGTGGTGTTATGTTAAATTTTATGGTGTTCTTTCAAGCGGTTACTGGTAAACTAGAACGTACAGGCCATTACGAAATGATTGAAAAAGTTGGTCTTTATTGGCACTTTGTCGATTTGGTTTGGGTATTTGTTTTCACCTTCTTTTATCTGGTTTGACTTTAAAATATATTAAAACAAATTAAACATGCAACAGAATACACCTATTGAAGTAAAGCCTATAGATAAGGATAAAGTAAAAATGTTTTTGCGAGTTACCTTGTATCTTTTTGTAATCACGGTATTTGAATTCGCCATCGCCTTCACGGTTCCGCACGAATATAAATGGTTAAGAATTTTTATTTTTGTAGCGTTAACCATAGTCAAAGCCTATTATATCATGTCGGAATTTATGCATCTGGGACATGAGAAAAGATCTCTAAAAATGTCGATATTATTTCCATTATTATTTGTGGCGTTCTTATTATTTATTTTACTCTTCCAAGCGGATGCCATTTATCAAGCAGTTTATTAATTGAAGAAATTTTTAAAGTTTTTCATTCTAATTGTTGTCTTTGGTTTACCAATCAGTTGGTATCTGTTTCTTCAAGCGTTTGGTCAAAATCAGTTTAAATTATCACCCATAGGTATTGTTAATGAGACTTGTGAAATAGGGTCGGGCACTTTATATATACTGGATACAGCCGTATTTGATGATGAAAAGACACAACTCCAACGATTGATGCTTCAGCTTGAAGAGAAGCAGTGGTCGCATGACTTTTATATAGCCAAGGACCATTGTTTTGGTGATTTTAATAAGTATCCTTTAATACTTGTTGGAAGTAATCGTGAGATCATTGGGCATTATGGATTGAGTATTGAAGAAGTAGATAGAGTTCTTGTTGAGTTTGATTTGCTCAACCATTTACAAGAGATATTATGAACAATAAAAATTATTTAGTTTTAATAAGGATCGTATCTGTGGTCGTTCCTTTATTGGTGGCCTTCTTATTATTTTTTCCTGCTAAACTAGATTTGGGTGATTGGGTTTATCATATACCGGCTTTTAATGCGTTCTTGAATACATCGACGAGCCTCTTACTTATTGGAGCGCTGATCGCTATTAAAAATAAAAACATCAAATGGCATCAAGCGTTGATGACTGCTGGATTCAGTTTAGGGGCTATATTTTTATTAACTTATGTTTTATACCATTCTTCTGCTACCACCACCATCTTTGGAGATATCAATGGTGATGGAATGCTGTCAGAGGATGAAAGTGTGCTGGTGAGCATAAGTAGACCAGTGTATGTGGGGATACTGATATCCCATATCGTATTATCGGTTATTGTGATACCTCTTGTATTGACCTCTTTCTTTTATTCTCTCAACGCAAGAATAGAAGAACATAAAAAAATAGTTAAGTTTACTTTTCCCATTTGGCTTTATGTTTCTATGACAGGGGTCATTGTATACTTGATGGTAAGTCCTTATTATATGCATTGATGAAATGAAAGCGAAAAAATTTGTATTTCTTGCAATGGGTCTTCTAAGTACCCAAATAATCAATGCGCAGTGTGTGATGTGTCGGACACAGGTCGTCAATAATGTGAGTCATGGAGATGTAGACTTGGCAGTGGGCCTTAATTTAGGCATCATTTACCTGTTTTCAGCTCCTTACGTATTGATCATGTTTGTCTTTGTCTTGTGGTATAAGTACTTTTATTTGAATGGTAAAAAAAACAAGGTCGTCAGCAGTTTTTAATGGACGCTGTCCAAGGTGCAGGGATGGTAACATATTCAAAACATCAGTTTTCACTTTTAATAATTTCACAAAAATGAATCCACGTTGCCCTAATTGTAATTTGGACTACGAAGTGGAACCTGGTTTCTTTTATGGAGCTTTATACATAAGTTATATTTTTTCAGTTGGCATATTCGCGGCCGTTACGATTATTTTATTTGTCTTTTTTGATGACCCCGAATCAAAAGTTTATATCACTACAGTGATCGTACTATCCATTATATTCTACCCGTTTAATTACCGTTTTTCAAGGATCATATATCTACATTTATTTGGGAGAGTGAAATATGATGATAGTTTGAGAACTAGTTAGTTTCGTTTCCTTTAATTTAGTCGTAGATGCGCTTACGATTAATCAAAATAGCTGTTTTATGGTTTTTTAGTGCTGGTATAATAGCCTATTGGTTAAATACGGGTAAGGAGGGGCAGGTTTCTCGTGAAATAAATCATAAGATCTCCTCGGTTATCAGCGATCAGTTGACGGCTCTTCAATTTTTTTTAGATCAATCTATGCATCAAAATGATGCGGATCTGCCACAGTCTTTTAATCCAAATTATCCCACCTATGGTTACCGAGATGGGGATCTTATTTTTTGGAATTCCAATGCCTACTTCCCCGCATATGAACATATCAAGACAGCGGAGACAGTTGTTTTTTTTTCAAATGAAAATATAAGTGTTATTTGCCTTAGGGTGGCAAAGCAGGAAGTTTCTGGCGCCTTATTTGAACTATACTCCATCATTCCTATTGCTTCAACCTTTGTTTCTAGAGATAATGAATCTGTCACCGTATTTAATGAAGATTTATTTTCAGCGTTAAATATTGGCTTCAGTGTTAATGGATTCCCGGTCAGTTACGACGATAAAGTCTTATTAAAATTGACAGTAGAGAATAGCCCATCAGCTATTTCTGAGCTAAACTTAGTATGGCTTTTGATTATTGTATTCACTGTATTTTATACGATCAACTTAGTTTTTAACTTTTTAGCAGTAAAATCATCGGAGGGTTATTTATGGGTTTTGGTGATGTCATTTTGCTTTTGGATCGCGTATTTTATTTTGATGCATATGGGAGGAATTCGTTCATTTACCCTTTTTGAATTTATATTAATTCCTGATCTTATTTCCCTCAATTTTGAACAATTACTTTTCTTTTTTTTATTTTTATTTATCATACTATTTAAGCTTACCGCTGCCTTATTTAAGTCCAAGCAAGTGGTTGAACTGACGATCGCTAGATTCAGAACCATCACTATTGTTTTTTCTTTCTTATGTTCGATAATTAACGCCCATTTATTGTTTTATGGAATTGAGTTAATTGCCCATTACAGTCAAGTTAATTTAGACATTACAGAATCGGTACTATTCAGTAATCATCGGATCATGTTCTACATTCTTTTGATGGTATTATCCTCTTGTTATTTCTTTTTGAATCATATTTTTTACAAGTTTTTTATAAAGGCTTATATCTTTCCACAGCATTTAGCGTATGTGGTTATCTTATTACTGACCTATTCTATTGGCCCTTTTGGAGGTCAATGGGACATCTTAGTCCCTCAGTTGATGGTTTGGGGCGTCATGTTTTTCACAAGCTGTTCTTTTCAATTAAGTAAGCCTAAATACATCACTCTTTTTTATTTAATGTTGATTGCTGTATTCGTAGGAATTCTTAATGCTCGGGTAATATTGAAATCCCACAATCAATCCGCATTAGTTCAGAAACAGGAGTTTGCCATTAAAATACAAACAGCGACTGATTCGATAGGGGAGTATTTTATCAGTAGGCTAGCCGAAAAAATAAAAAAGGATCCCATCATCTCATTAAGGTTTAAAAATGAACTGCTTGCTACACGGGTTATTCATGATCGAATTAGAGAGTTGCAAGCTTCTTATCTTGATAAATATGCGATGAAGACCTATTTATTAAACGTTGACGGGGATTCTTATGGCTTCACTAGAACAGAAGGAATATTTTTTTCTAAAGATTTCTTACGGAAGGCAAACACCACCGCTTTTGAGAATATTTACTCTGTACCCATGGTTGAAAATGGATATCATAAGTATTACGTAGTTATTCCTATTTTGTCCACATCGAACCCAGGAGATATTATCATAGAATACACTAAAAAGAAACGCTTAACCCAAACCGTATTTTCCTCCTTCTTCGAAGCCAAAAACGATAATTCCCAAAAAGTTAAAAATCATGATTATGGCATTTATCAAAACGGGGAGCTTACGCATCAATTGGGCAATTATAAATTTCCTCTAAAACTATCAGAGGTCTGTCCTAATTTAAATGATCTTGGTGAATGTATTCAATGGAATCATCAGGTCTATTTGACAGAAATCCAAGAAGGTCGCATCTTAATGGTCGTATCCAGCGCTTATAGCAATTATGCTATTTTCGCGAACATTGCTTTTATTTTTATTCTTAGTTTGTTTTTCTTTGGATCTGTTTTTTTCATAATCACCAGACTTAGACCCATTGAAAGTTTCAGTTTAACTAATAAAATTCAACTTTATGTAGGTCTTTCATTTCTTATCCCTACAGCCATTGTCAGTGTGCTCATATTATCTCAATTAACCTCGTCTTACCGTGCTGAAATTAATAGAAGCCATCAAAAGAAAGGAGTGAATATCGCTCAAAACTTCAAACAAGACTTAGCCTTATTTCTAAACAATAATACCAATAAGTATCAGTTGATTCAAAAAATCATTGAAATATCTAATTTATCTCGAAGTGACATTACCCTGTATGGAGCCACAGGTCAGATGTTAGGATCAAGTGCCGAAGACATTTTTGCTCAAAAGATCTTATCAAAAAAGATTCATCCAATGGCATTTGAGCACATTATCAAAGGCCGTGGCCAAACAAAGATCATAGAAGAAAACCTAGCAGGTGTTAAATTCAAAACGGTGTATGTTGCCGTTTATGGAGATGAAATAAATGAATTAATGGGTATTCTTGCCCTGCCATTTTTCGATTCCAAAAATCATGTCAACGATCAACAAATTGAGGTATTTAATAATTTTATGGTATTTTTCACTACTATTTTTATCTTGACGCTATTGGTTGGTAATTATGGAATGAAGGGTATTATCAAGCCCATTAAGATGATTGCTGAACGCATGAGAAGAACTCAATTTATGTCAGAAGAGATCGCTCCATTATCTTATAAAGAAAAGGACGAAATTGGAATGCTTGTTTTTGAATACAATCAAATGTTGGCTAAGTTGGATCAGAGTAAAAACGAATTGGCTAAAATTCAAAAGGAGACTGCCTGGAGAGAACTTGCACAGCAAGTGGCCCATGAAATTAAAAATCCATTAACTCCGATGAAGCTAAAGATCCAACAGATGCAGAGAGCCATGAATGACTCAGAGGCTCATTACGAAGTGCTTAACTCATTACTTGGACAGATTGATAATTTATCCTCTATCGCGGATTCATTTTCTTCTTTTGCCCAACTGCCCGCGCCTCATAATGAGGTATTCAATTTTTCTAAATTAGTAAGAGAAACTTTATCCCTCTATGCTTCAGATGATTTGCAAAGTCATCTAGAAATAACAGATGATGTGATGGTACATGCGGACCTTGATCTCATGCGGCAAATTTTAAATAACCTGATCATAAATGCCGTTCAATCACATATTGAAAAGCCGGGTTACATAGAGGTATTGTTACAGGTTAAAGCCAATAAATTACTTTTATCCATCAAAGATAAAGGTCAAGGAATTTCGGACTTGAATAGGGCTGACATTTTTAAGCCTTATTTTACGACTAAGGAGAATGGAACAGGAATAGGGCTTGCATTTGCAAAGAAAGGTGTAGAACAAGCAGGGGGGGATATTTGGTTTGAGACTAAAAAGGAGGTGGGCACGACTTTCTTTATTACTATGCCTAGGGCATAACTTTATAAGATTACTTATCTCAGATACATTTCCTTCATTAATTTGGTAGCAAAGACAAAGTCATTTAATTCTTTCAAATCTGATTTTGTAATTTGGTCATTGGCACCTTCCCAAAGTTTTTTTCCTTCCAAGAGGAACATAATATGATCACCCATTTCAATCACTGAGTTCATGTCATGGGTCACGACAATCGTTGTAATTAAGTACTCAGCGGTGATTTCTTTAATAAGATTATCTATTTTTATGCCAGTCTGTGGGTCTAAACCGCTATTAGGTTCGTCACAAAAAAGATAATTGGGTTTATTTACAATAGCCCGAGCTATTCCGACACGTTTTTTCATACCCCCACTTATTTCAGAGGGCATTTTTTTATTAATATTAACCAAACCGACCCGTTCAAGACAAAAGTTAACCCGATCTATTTTTTCATCTTCAGGCATATCTGTAAGAACGTCAAGTGGAAATTTTACATTCTCTTCTATGTTTTTGCTATCAAATAAGGCACCACCCTGAAAAAGCATACCTATTTCTCGTCTTATTTGTTTGCGATCTTGTTTAGACCCATTGATGAAAGATCGGTTGTCATACTTAACATCACCTTGGTCAGGATTGATGAGTCCTACTATGTTTTTTAGTAGGACACTTTTCCCTGTACCACTGGCCCCAATGATTAAATTATTTTTCCCTTTATGAAAGGTCCCTGATATATCAAAAAGAATTTGCTTTCCCTTAAATGATTTTGATATGTTATTGATTTCTATCATCCCATCAAGAGCTGAGCAAGTGCATAATCTGCCAGAAGAACGGCAATACAACTATTGGTAACCGCTGAGGTTGAAGCCTTACCTACCTCTAAAGATCCTCCAGTAGTAAAGAAGCCTTTGTAAGAAGAAATTGAGGCAATTAAAAAGGAGAAAACCAATGCCTTGATTACGGCAAATGTGATATTGAACGCGATGAATTCATAACGTATTCCATAGAGATAATCTACCGATGTGAGAATCCCAGTAAGGGTACCTGCCAAATAACCTCCTAATAGGATTAAAAAAATAGATAATATGACCAACATGGGATACATTATAACGCATGCGATCACTTTGGGTAAAACCAAGTAGGAGCTGGCATTGATTCCCATAACTTCTAAGGCATCAATTTGTTCGGTAATCCGCATGGTTCCCAATTCTCCAGCGATACTTGAACCGACTTTACCTGCAAAAATAATAGCTATGATGGTTGGAGAGAGCTCTAGAATAGCCATATCCCGCACCACGAGTGAGATAACGTAATCAGGTATAAATGGATTGACCAAGTTGAATGCTGTTTGGATAGTTGTCACAGCACCCATGAAAATGGATACAATCCCTACTATAAAAAGGGAGTTATATCCTACATTAATACATTCTTGTGTAATCAGACTTATATAAGTGCTGAAAGTTTCTCTCCGAGTAAAGAGACTCCCCATAAAAATGACATATTTGCCTAAACTTCTCATTAATCATCGAATTTAACTATATCCTTTTAAAACTCCATTTTTTATTGAAAAATGGAGTTATTTTTATTGAAATTTGTTGTTAGATAAGTAGAATGAGGAAAATATGTATTGTGTAGTTACTGGAGGAACAGAAGGAATTGGCAAATCAATTATTCATCGATTTGCCGAAAATGGGTTTAATATTATCACTTGTGCGAGAAATCAGAAAAAATTGATTTTACTTAAAGAAGACATTGAGATAAAGTATGGTGTAAAAGTATCCATTTTGGCTGTTGATGTATCTATTAAGGAAGAGGTTTTAAAATTTGGTAAGTTCATTAACGATTTAGGTATTCCCGAGGTATTGATCAACAACGCGGGGGTATTCACACCGGGTATGATTGATGAGGAAGCTGATGGAGCCTTGGAAGCGATGATTAATACCAATCTTTACAGTGCATACCATTTAACAAGAGCTATTTTGCCTAAAATGAAATCTGTAAAGAAGGGTTATATTTTCAATATGTGTTCCATTGCAAGCCTTACCGCTTATGCTAATGGAGGATCCTACAGTATTTCTAAATTTGCTTTGTATGGGATGACGAAGGTATTGCGGGAAGAACTCAAGAAAGATAATATTAAAGTTACGGCAGTATTGCCAGGCGCCACGTTCACTTCTAGCTGGGCGGGTGTTGACCTTCCTGAAGAGCGATTTATCAAGTCTGAAGATGTGGCAGATCTTATTTGGGCGACTTACAGCTTAAGTGATCGTACAGTGGTAGAAGATTTATTAATCAGACCCCAACTTGGAGACTTATAGTAGTAAATATTGTACAGTTGAATTTATAACGTGAGAAGATCATATGACCTATTATACTAAAAGCCTAACTAACTATGAAAGAAGGCTCACACGTGTGGTAAACATTGGTGAAGTGCCGATGGGAGGATCCTTTCCTATACGCGTGCAATCAATGACTACCATTGATACGATGGACACCAAAGGTTCTGTGGATCAATGTATCAGAATGATTGAGTCAGGCTGTGATTATGTTCGAATTACTGCGCCAAGTATTAAGGAGGCAAAAAACTTGGCAGAGATTAAGGACTCACTTAGAGAAAAGGGATTTCAGACACCGCTGATTGCTGATATTCACTTCACTCCAAATGCGGCTGAGCTTGCCGCTAGAATCGTAGAGAAGGTCCGCATAAATCCAGGTAACTATGCGGACAAGAAAAAATTTGCAACCCTAGATTATACTGAGGATACCTATCAGGCAGAATTAGATCGTATTCGAGACAAGTTCTCACCACTAGTAAGTATTTGCAAGGAATATGGCACAGCTATGAGGATAGGGACCAATCATGGATCTTTATCTGATAGAATCTTAAGTAGATATGGAGATACGCCTCTAGGTATGGTTGAATCAGCGCTCGAATTTATCCGCATCTGTGAGGATTTAAATTATTTTGACTTGGTGCTTTCAATGAAGTCAAGCAATCCCCAAGTAATGGTCCAAGCCTATCGCTTGCTCGTGGCTAAGCTTAAAGGTGAAGGATTGCAATCTTATCCTTTGCATTTAGGAGTAACAGAAGCGGGAGAGGCAGAAGATGGGAGAATCAAATCTGCGGTAGGTATAGGAACGCTCTTGGAAGATGGATTAGGCGATACCGTTAGGGTATCTCTAACCGAAGCTCCGGAAGCAGAAGCCCCCGTTGCAAAAATATTGATCAATCAATTAATTGAGCGAAAGGACGCAATAGATCTGTCGTCGATGACTGACAGTCCTATAGATCCTTATCGCTATACGCGTAGGGAGACGTTTGAAGTGGTTAACTTTGGTGCACAAAATGTACCTCGTGTAATCACTGATTTTTCAGACAAAAAAACCATCGATATCAAAAGCTTGAAATCAGTAGGGCATTTTTATTTGACTGAACTGGATAAATGGGGTATGAATGATTTAGGGTGTGATTATGTATATACTGGAGATCATGTGCTTGATTTTATGCTTCCTAATGGTTTAAAGCAGATTGTCAATTATGATTTGTTTCAGACTTTAAGTGAAAAGGATCATATTTACCCACTCTTGTTAGAAAATCAATTAATTAATTTAAAAGAAGTTGAGAATCATTTCAGTTTTATTCAAATCAATGCGGATACGATTGAGGATAAAATCATAGATCAACTCAAAGGTTTAACTCAATCCATTATTATTTTAGAATCTTTTGCCTCTAACGTATTTCATAGCTCAAGAAATGCTATGATAAAATTCATGAAGGCAGGCATTCAACTACCGGTAGTGTTTAAATATGATTTTGGTAGTTTATCAGAAGCAGCATTCAGAATCAATTTAGCTACTAATTTTGGAGGGTTGTTCATTGATGGGTTGGGAGATGGTATGCTGATGAGTGCGGATAATTTAGATACTAAAATAATCAATGAAACTGTTTTTGGAACCTTACAGGCGGCGCGTACGAGAATAACTAAAACGGAATATATTTCCTGCCCATCTTGTGGAAGAACTCTTTTTGATTTACAAGAAACAACGGCGATGATTCGAAAAAAGACGGATCATTTGAAAGGGATAAAAATAGGAATCATGGGCTGTATTGTAAATGGACCTGGAGAAATGGCTGATGCAGATTATGGCTATGTGGGATCAGGGAAAGGTAAAATCACCCTCTATAAAGGTCAAGAAGTCATCAAAAAAGCAGTGCCGACTGCGAATGCATTAGATGAGCTTGTGAAGTTAATTAAAGACAATGGGGAATGGGTAGACCCTGAAATAATAAATAGTTTATAAAATGAAGAGAGATCAAAAAAACACGAAAAGTGGCTTGAATGAATTACTTACTTATTTTTTCAGAAAAAAAGATCCCAATAAGAAAGTAAGCATTAACCTAAAACTAATGCACGGGATCAATAAGATATCCATTATAATTTTCATATTTGCTGTGATCGTAATGATTACGAGATATATTTCGAGGTCTTGATTTCACTATTCAATTTTCACACATAATCCTCTACTTCAATAGGTTATGAAGATATGTTAAAGTGTTTATTAAATTTAATTTAAATAACCCTTTTTTAAATTGACTTGAAGTTTTACATTAATGTTTTGCCATTTTAGCGCTATCTTGTGCGCGTAATGAAGATAATTTTACGAACCATTTTTTTATGTTTATTAATGTTAAGTTTGGGATGTCGACCCAAGATGATATGTCCTGCTTTTCAAAGTACTTATATCTTGGATGATTCTCTTCGGTTTGCCTATTTCTCACCTCTTTGGAAGCTTGATAAGGAAACGCGTGACGCCTATATCTCCAAGAACTATGACGCCTCGAAGTCTCAATATTTCGCCTCTGTTGAACCTTATGTAGCGAAAGCAGAAGTGGGGAATAGAACTAAGTTTGGTGTGGTAAGATATGAACCCAACTGGTTAAAGTCTTATCAAATGAGAACCGCCCCTCGACAAGATCTTATTTGGAAGGAAGAAGCATCTGAAGATCCAATAGATTCTATGGATATAGGAAGCTTTGTTGCTTCTGATTTCGGTTTAGATTCTATATCGGGTGATTCTGTCATTTTAGCCACTCAGGATTCTATTCCAGCAAAAAAATATTTATATGGGTATGATCCTGAAGGCCAAAATAATGTAGAACAAGATTATTATAATAAATATTTTGGTTACTTGCTCGTCGCTCAGGTAACGCCACCTAATGAAGACCTTCCTGCAGACAGTACGGGAGCGGTTACTGATGAATTTATAGAAAATGACAGTCTTCAGGTCGAAAAAAGAGGCTTTCTTAAAAGAAAAAAGAAAAAGGAAGTAACCGAAGATGAAACTGAGTTAGTGGGCGATGATGGGTTTGAAGAAGACGAAAATGAAGAGGAGGATCAGTGATAAACGCTAAGGGCTTCTTTGCCATCTTAAAGTGAACTCACCATTATAAAAGCACAAACTATTATTTAAGAAAAAAATTAAATAACTACATTTACTATCTTTTTGGGCACAATAATAATCTTTTTGGGAGGCTTTCCGTCGAGCCATTTCTTAATTATGGTATGGTTCAGTACTTCTTGCTCTATTTCATTAGATGGCATATCTAAGGGAAATGACATTTTAACTCTCATTTTACCGTTGACCGAGACCGGATATTCAAAGGAGTCTTCAATCAAATAAGTGGCATCAAATAGGGGAAAGGTTGCATTAGAAACAGTATCCTTACCTTCTAGTTTTTTCCAAATCTCCTCACTCAAATGTGGAGCATAAGGAGCTATTAGGATGGTTATTGGCTCAAGAATTTGTCTTTTAGTACACTTAAGCTGTGCCAACTCATTGGTCGCAATCATGAAATTAGATATTGAAGTATTAAGAGAAAAATGTTCAATATCATCTTCTATTTTCTTGATCAATTGATGAAGAATTTTGAATTCTACTTTACTCGGTTGAGCTTCTGAAACTTCAAATAAATCTGCATCATTGTGAAAGAGATTCCAAAATTTTCTTACAAATTTAAATACACCTTCTATTCCATTCGTATTCCAGGGCTTACTGTGTTCAATCGGTCCCAAAAACATCTCATACATTCTTAATGTATCGGCCCCATACTTTTCAATCAAAACATCAGGATTGACTACATTGAATTTTGATTTAGACATTTTTTCGACTTCCCAGCCACAGATGTATTTATCGTCTTCAAGAATAAATTTGGCGTTTTTCGCATCCGATCTAAATGATTTAAACCCTTCAATATCAAGGAGGTCATCTTTCACAATGTTTACATCGACGTTGAGCGGATAGGTGTCAT